>Ga0065721_10003608_pt1 | contig 160005 bp, 139 predicted proteins | sample Mesricmetagenome_FD_59108 | JGI IMG/M metagenome (GOLD analysis project Ga0065721, IMG submission 59108) | Mesophilic microbial community from rice straw/compost enrichment Sample: eDNA_1 v2 (version 2) | ecosystem: Engineered > Solid waste > Grass > Composting > Bioreactor | place: USA...
GAGTTATCCACATATCCACGTGGATAGTAAAAGAAAAAAAGTAGCAAAAAAAGAAAAGGTAATAATAGTAATAATTGTAAATCAAGTTAAAGCAGCCATTTGTCCTGTCCTACGGACAGGGTCCACTAAACAAACCAGGATTATCAGGCAAAGGAAGTTTATCATATCCTAGTTTTATTGGTTTTTGCGTAACCAGCATCATTTCGTTTTTATAAAATTGCGTGACCGTTCTTTGTCTTCAACTCTCTCTCGTCGAATCGATCTTCACCAAGTCTAACTTACCACTTCGATTGATCACATATGTGCTCTTCTCCAAATCGACCTTTGTTTTATGACCAGGCGTTCTTTCATAATACACATCGTCGACTATGAAAGATGAATCATTAATAAACTTAAAACTACGTCGGCTATAGTCAGACGACTCATCCTCATCACACTGAGTTTCACCGAGAATTAAATCCGTATTTACGATATCTGCAATCCGAAAGACTACCAAAAATTTATTTAAACAAACCAATCCGTCATCATAGATTATTACAGCCACTGCATACTTGTCATTTACGTAATAAACAGTATCGCCCGAAAAACTGGATGTTGGTCGCAGGAATACAGTATCTATATTCGTATGTAATCTAATTTGACTGGCAGACAAGTCTAATTTTAAAAAAATGCTATCAAGCACCCCGTTCTTTCGAATTTCTTCAACTGTTGTTTTTTCTTTGCTATTGCTATCGGTCTCCTTTAAAACTAAAGGTATATTTTTAGCTTGCCTCTTATTGGATTGACAAAAACTAAATGTGATAATTGACAATAGGGAAACAATAAGTGAGTTTTTCATTTAACAGTTTTTTGTTCCAGATTCTCTTTAAATCTATCTTTTTTATCATCATACTTTAACCCAATCAGATCGGCATGAAATTTCCGGACCTGAATGGCAATAGTTTTTATATTTTAGCTTTAGACAATCTTATATGGTGAGCATATTAAATAGGCGGCGACAAGTCGCTCGTTAATAACAGTGGAGAATGTAAATGGTAGAGTGAAATCAAAAAGGAGTTCCAATCGCCTAAATTCCAGGCATACAGGACATGGTTAGGGTTCATAGCAGACTGGGGTTTGGTTGTTTGGTTTAGTCACTGTCCAGTCTTTCCAGCTTCAAACTTGTAAGGGTCATTACTGAAAATATAGGACAAGTAGTTAATGGTTTACAAATCAGGTCAACCGGGAAGATTAATGCTAACGCCGGTTGATATTCTAAGATAGGCAGGTATTTTAAAAATCAAAAAAATAAATAATCGGGCAGTTTTTAAGTAAATCCGCGTTGTTTTAACCCAAAACGTGCAGTAACCCGCTGCCTGCCCGGCCACCCTACCTGAAATCACAAGACTCCTTTGGCTTTCAGTTTTTCATGGTAAAAACAAGGTTTAATAGTGAATGGCACCTCATCACCACAAGCCTTATCGGTTGTTATATACTGTTATACTTTCTAAAAATCCCCCACCAAATTACAATTACCATACCAGCACAAAATTTTGTTGATAACTTGAGGCATCCTCTTTTTCTTTAATTTTACAGCCTCATTATGCGACAACTGGCCGCCATATTATTTGCAGACATGACGGGCTACACGGCCCTCATGCAGGAGAACGAGCACCTGGCCCGGCAAAAACGCCAGCGCCTGAAAGAAGTGCTGGAGGCAACGATATCCCTGTTCAATGGCAAAATATTGCAATATTATGGCGACGGCTCGCTGAGCATCTTTTCCAGCGCGCTCGACAGCGTGCATTGCGCGGTAGACATCCAAAGGCAGTTGCAGCAAGCGCCCCGGGTAGAACTGCGGATGGGCATTCATACGGGCGACGTCACCGTAGAGGAAGGCGCCATTTATGGCGATGGCGTAAACCTGGCCTCCCGTATCGAATCGCTGGCGGTGCCGGGCAGCATATTCATTTCCGAAAAAGTGTACGACGAAATACGCAACCAGGAAAATATACTTACCCGTGAAATGGGCTTTTTTGAGCTCAAAAATGTAAAACGCCCCATCCGCGTATTCGCCATCGCCAACAGCGGCATCGTGGTACCCAACCGGGAAGAACTGCGTGGCAAAACAGCCGCACCGGTAAACCGCCTGGCGGTGCTGCCCTTTGTGAACATGAGCGCCGACCCCGACAATGAATACTTCAGCGACGGCATCACCGAAGAACTGCTGAACGCCCTCACCCGGGTAGACGGTCTGCAGGTAACCAGCCGCACCAGCGCCTTTGCCTTCAAGGGAAAAAATGACGACATCCGCGACATAGCCATTCAACTCAATGTAGACAAGGTGCTGGAAGGCAGCGTACGCAAGGCCGGCAGCCGCGTACGCATCACGGCCCAGTTGATCAATGCGGCCGACGGTTTTCATATATGGAGCGAAACCTACGACCGCCACCTCACCGACATCTTTGAAGTGCAGGACGAGATCAGCGGCATCATTGCCAATAAACTGCGTGAAAACCTGGCTCCGTCCCAACAAAATGGCAACAAAGCCAAAACACCGGCTAAAAATGTAATGGCCTATACCCATTACCTGAAGGGTCTGCATTTCTGGAATAAGGGTACCCCGGACGACCTGCGCAAGGCCATCGACTGTTTTCAGCAAACCATTGCCATCGACCCGGAATATGCTCCGGCCTATGCTTATATGTCGGGCTGTTACAGTTACCTGGGCGGCATGGGCCAGATGGTGCCCGGGAAGGCCTTTGAGCTGGTGCACCGCTATGCCGACGAGGCGCTGCGCCTGAACGATGCCCTGGCCGAGGGTTATGTGGCCAAAGCCAGCGGTTATTTATTGTACGACTGGCAATGGGCCAGGGCCTATGAAGCCTTGCAAAAAGCCATTCAACTGAACCCCAGCGATACGGATGCGTATGAACTGCTGAGCATGTATTATGTGATCGACGATCAGTTGGACAAGGCGGTAGCGATCATAGAAGAAGCAGCACAGATCGACCCGCTGTCGACCGTGATCATACAGGCAGCGGCCAACAATTATATCATGACCGGCCGCTACGATGATGCGCTTCGCGAGGCCGATAAACTGCTGGAGATGCATCCCGATATGCGCTCGGCTTTTGAAACCAAGGGATGGGCATCGTGCATGAAAGGCGATTATGAACAGGCCCTGGAATATTTTAAGGAATACCACCGGTTGATCAACCACCCGCTGAAAGGACAGATGGGTATGGGTTTTTGTTATGCAAAAATGGGTATGCGTGAGGAAGCCCTGGAATGTATTCGTAAAATGGAACAACGCCAGCAGGAAGATCCCGACTCGGTATTGGATGCCGACCTGGCGGCGGTATGGGTGGGCCTGGGCGACCTGGATAAAACTTTTTATCACCTGGAACAATGTGTAGAAAAAAGGCTAGGGCCTATCGCCTATTTCCTGCATTATCCTCCTTACGACCCCATCAAAAAAGACCCGCGTTATGCGGCCTTATTAAAACGTATCGGTAAATAGATCACCAGTGCCAAACGCCATCGGCATTGATTTCGATACCGGTTTTATCGCCCACTGCTACTGTTACCTCATCTGTTTTTACTGTAACGATATCCTGGTCTACCATCACTTCAATTTCCCAGGCATGCCCCATGTATAAAATTTTATGCACCACGCCCTGTAACTGCCCCTGCCCTGCTTTTACCAGTGTGAGATGCTCCGGGCGCACCACCAGGTATTTTCCAATATGTTCAAAACCGGGCACCATACGGGCCAGCATGAGGTTGTATTTGCCAAACAAACCGGCGGCATAGGCATTTGCGGGTTGGCGGTAGATCTCCGGCGGCGGCCCTTGTTGCAGCAGTTTACCGGCACGCATGATGATGATATGATCGGCCCAGGGCAAAATGTCCTGCGGATCGTGCGATACCAGCAAACAGGTAATATGTAAACGGTCGCTGATGCGGTCGATGACGCCTTTCAATACCTGCTTGTGACGCATATCGAGATTGGAGAAAGGTTCGTCGAGCAATAATAAACGTGGCGAGGTGGTGAGCAGTTTGGCCAGCGCTATGCGCTGTTTTTCCCCGCCGGACAACTGATCGGTTTTACGGGCAAGTAAATGACTGATATGACAGATTTCGAAGAGGTTCTCGGATTCTTTTTGGGAAAGCTGGTTGCCATAGTCCAGAATTTCTTCTACCCGGTAGTTGTTGCGCAGTTCGAAATGTTGCGAGAGATAGGCGATGTGCGGATGACCGGGTATCAGTTTTTCGAGCGGCCCCGGTACGCGGGCGCCTTCAAACAATACTTCGCCGGTATCGGGCTGCTCCAGCCCGGCGATGATCTTCAGCAGGGTGCTTTTACCCGAGCCCGATTCGCCGGCAATGACCAGCTTCTGGCCTTTCGACTGGGAGAAATGGATATCATCCAATACCAACTGGCTACCATGATGTTTACCGATGCCGGATACCTGTAGTAATTTCATATGATCAGACCTTACTCGTTAATGCAACAAGGTGCGCAATGTACGGGATAGTTTATAAAATAGCAATTGGAGGGGTTCATTCACAGGTGGGCACTTCTAAACATATACCAGTTTTTTACACCATACACTTCATCTTCTTCCTTCACCGCAAAACCGAATTTTTCGTATAGCCTTACATTTTCCGGTTTATCGGTTTCCAGGTAAGCGGCTTCTTTGCGGTCATCTACATATTGGCAAAACCAGGTAAGCAGCGCGCTGCCGATTCCCTGTCCCTGCCTGTTAACGGCTACTGTAAGCGGACCGAGGTGGCAGTGTGGTGTGGATGGATCATGTTTGCCCCAATTGCCGGTCCAATGCAGCAAACGCGGAAGCGTAGCGCCCAGGTGGCGGAACAATCCAGGCAGCACCGATATTTTTTGCATTGTGCTGAGCTGGCAGGCTGGTGAGTGCGCAAAGTTCATCACGCCCACCAGTTCACCGTTAATACGGGCTGTATACAGGTTGTTTTGCGGCATGGGTAAAATCATAGCAAACATTTTTTGCTGTTGTTGTACAGCACGGGGGGTAGCGCCTTTAAACACCGCCCTATTTATCGGGTTAGTTGACAATGATGTGGCGACGAGCGTGGCGATAGAGGGTAGGTCGGCGGGGTTGGCACGTGAAATGAGCATATTTTGTGGCATGCAGGTCCTCCTTTTCTGGTAGAAAGCTTCAAAACAAAAAAAGGTCCACATTGCTGTGAACCTTTCTCGTGTGGGAGCTGACGGGTTCGAACCGCCGACCCTCTGCTTGTAAGGCAGATGCTCTGAACCAGCTGAGCTAAGCTCCCTTTTTTACCGGTAAAAACGATGGGCAACTATCTGAGTAACACCGTTTTCCCGTTTGGGAGTGCAAAGATAAGGGTTGAATAATTCCAGACAAATTTTTTATTCATTTTGGCGAAAAATATCATAACTTTTTTAGTTCCACGTTCTTAAATCATGTGTGTCTGGCTCGAATATTGACATGGAATTACACTAAATCGCCCTTAATTAACACCTATGAGATGCACTGCCCCTGGTTTGTTAGCATTTGTAAGCGTATTGGCCTTACTGTCTTCGTCCTGCCAAAAAGAACTCAGCCAACAAAACAGTGAAGGTTTAAAGACCAACTGCCAACTCACCAAAATCACTTATTTCGATGAATCCTCCGGCGACGTTGTAGACACTGCCGGCATCTATTACACCAATGACAAGATCTCGCACATTTACCTTTCCACATACACGCTTCACCTTGTTTACAGAAATAACCGGGTATGCCGGATCAACTATTTAAATGTCGACAATACGCATTTCAACCTGTTCGATTCCATAAGTTATAATAACGCCGGGAAAATTGAATCCCTGATCGTTTATGCAGCCAGCGCAGGCGTGTATACGCCCACCAGCGGTTACGAGATCAGCTATAACGCCGATGGCACACCTGCCAGTGTGCAGGAGTTTGCGGAAACGGGTAACGGGCTGGCATATGTATATGAGTACGTGTATACTTATTTACAGCAAAACGTTTCGGGTATGCTTATCAACGATCTGGCTAACTCCGACGTACTGCCCATCAGTTATACATCCGATTCAACTACCAATTTATTCAGTAAATTTCCTGCTGAATTCATATTTGCCGATAACCTGTTGTTTGGCATCAGCGGGGTGCAATTTGGGTTCTTTTCTCCTTTCCTTTTCAGCAAAAACAATATCACCACCATGCAGGGACTGCCGGTTGCTTATGAAAAAAATGCCAAAGGCAATATAACTGCGCTGCTGGTAAATGGTAAAAAACTGGCCCAATATACTTACACCTGTAAGTAAAATACAGAATCCAGGAATTGGCTAAATTCATTGTTTACGAATCACTTACACCTGAGAACCCAATCAAAAAAATGGCTTGCCTCATGCCCGCTAATGCTTTAAATTTGTACCGGAACAAAAAACCTGCGTAACCTATGGCATTCGACGGAACCATACGTCCACAACTGGAAGAAGATACGGATTTGCTCACCACATTGGAAGACTCGTACAGCCTGATTGTATGGAACGATGAAGTGAACACATTCGAATGGGTGATTGAAACATTGGTAGAAGTGTGCGGGCATTCACCGGAACAAGCCGAGCAATGCGCCTACATCATTCACTTCCAGGGAAAATATGCCGTTAAACAAGGCTCCTACGACGAATTGAAACCCCAATGCGATGCCATCACCGACCGCGGAATCGGCGCTACGATTGAAGTGATGGCCTGACCGGCATTTTTGATCATACACCTTCCATTCCAACCAAGTCCCATTCACAGGCATGGCGTTATTTGTGCTTGATAAAGAGATCGTTTTTCCCCCTGTTCACCTGGCCGAGCCCGATGGTTTGCTGGCCGTGGGTGGCGACCTGTCGGTAAACCGCCTGCTCCTCGCCTATCAAAGCGGTATCTTTCCCTGGTACGAGGGCGATCACATCCTGTGGTGGTGCCCCGATCCCCGGTTTATTCTCACACCCGGCCACCTGAAAGTAAGCAAAAGCATGCGGCAACTGCTGAACCGGAAAGCCTTCCGTTTTACCATCAACCAGGCCTTTGAAGCCGTGATCAATAGTTGCAAAAGCATCGAACGCCGCGGTCAAAACGGCACCTGGATCACCGAATCGATGAAGGCGGCTTATATACGTCTGCATAAGCTGGGCTATGCCCATAGCGCAGAGGTATGGCACAACAACGAACTGGTGGGCGGGTTATACGGTGTGCGGCTGGGGAATGTGTTCTTTGGTGAAAGCATGTTCAGCAAAATGAGCAATGCCAGCAAGTTTGCTTTTATATGCTTTGTACAGGAGCTGCAGGCCGACGGGGTGGAACTGATCGATTGCCAGGTGTATACGGAGCACCTGGAAAGTTTGGGTGCGCGTATGATACCGAGAACTGAGTTTATTCAGCGGCTGCAGTTTTTAATAAGTTAGTGGTTAGTGGCCAGTAGCTAGTGGTGATCCTTTGTGCAACTTGCTGTTCACTACTCGCCACTCGCTACTTACTCCTCGCTTTTCTGATACGTAGCCACTGCATAATGTTTCAACGCAGTCACCTTCAAATGATCATTCTTCACATATACTTTTTTGTACTCGCGGAAATTACCTTCCTTGTCTTTAAAACCAACAATACAGGAATATTTTTCAGGACCCTTTTGAATCACAGGCTCAGGCAGGGTGCCAAAATTGGGCAGTTTCAGCGTATCGTCGCCTTCTATTTCTTCAAAACGAAGGTGCATACGGTAGTGAAAGGTTTTGGACGTCTCGTACAGTTGCACAGAAAAATACCAGTCGTTTAAGGGATTATCTGTACGCTCTTTGTATTGCGCTATAGGCGCTGTTTTTACAGAATCACGGTAGAGCGGTATTTTATCGGCGGGGTTGATGACTACGGGAGCGGGTTTGCGTAAGGCAGTGTCTTCTTTGTTGATGGACTCGGTTGGAGATTCGTTACACGCTGCTATGATCAGGAAACAGACAAGGTACATGTTCTTTTTCATAGTGGTTGATTTTTGCAAAAGTGTCGAAAATATGCTGGAATTCACGCGATGTGGATTAAAGTTTTTATGAAATCGTTTTCAATTACAATACTATCTTTTTGTTGGGATGGCGCTCGGCATATTGATACACCAGTCCGCGTATATAATCATTCTCAGGATAAGGCGTGAGGTAGGTCTTTAATTCTTCACGATTGGTTATCGATACATGACTGGGGATATAACCCATGCCATAAAATTTTCCTTTTTCCATCAGTATACAGCTTTGTTCTTCGCGATCATTACCGGCATCCACCACGGCAAAGGTGGGCAGCCATTCTTCCAGCCAGCTTGCGGCCTCCCGTACACGATGATTGTAGGTGTCTACAGGTTCGCGGTGCTCGCAGGCGCCAAGGCATTTCTCCACACCCGAGCCAATACAGGGGTCGTTGTTGGTTTGTATAAAACACAGTTTGGGACAAAGATTAAAACGCTGTATCAGTGCCTTGATCAGCCGGTGCCCCTCTGTTTGCAAATTGAAGGTATACAAAGGCTGCATGTGTTTTTTCTTTTTATCGATGGCCAGCCTGATATATCCGCTACGGTCTTCGAAACAATACAAACCATAAGCAGCGGTATACCGCTTCTGGCTGTAATTGAATTCGGGCCATAGTCTTTTTATCTCCACGCTTTCCAGAATAAAAGCCATCAGTTCGGTGCTGCAGGGCTGAAAACTGATGCTGTATATATTCCGCAGAAAATCCTGCCGCTGCCTGCCGGCGCCGTTGTGTGTAAAATGGCTGCACACACGGTACTTCAGGTTTTTGGCCTTTCCTACGTATATGATATCGCCCTTTTGGTTATGGAAATAATACACGCCCGGTGTATAAGGCAGTTTGTCGATCTCTTCTTTATTGAGATTGGGCGGCAGTGATTGTTCCTTAGCGCCGCGCCTGATGAACTGCTGTATATGCGGCCCGGCATTGTTTTGCAGCAGGTGCTCCAGCAGGCGTACCGTAGCGTCGGCATCGCCCCCTGCCCTATGGCGGTTCAGGATGTCGATACCAAAATGCCGGCACAGGTTGCCCAGGCTGTAGGATGGCACACCGGGGAACACCTTTTTCGACAGGCGAACGGTGCAGAGTTTATTCGTGCTGAGCTCGTAGCCGGCCAGGCTGAGATGATGTTTTAAAAAAGAATAGTCGAAGTTGACGTTGTGAGCCACAAAGATCCTGTCTTGCAAAAGGCCGTGGATCTCGGGCGCCAGTTCTTCGAACGCAGGCGCATCAGCCACCATATCATTGGTAATGCCCGTAAGCACCTGGATATAGTATGGTATAGGAACGGTGGGGCGCACAAGGCTTTCGAACCGTTTTACAACAGTTTGCCCGTCGTGCAACACAATAGCTACTTCTGTAATGTCGTTATTAGCAGCGTATCCTCCGGTGGTTTCTATATCTACGATGGCGTACATAGAATGCTCGTAAAGTTACTAAAAAAATGAGCAAAACCGGAGTACCCGAAAACTAATGGCCATTTAGTTTTAATGCTGAACTTCAGCTAATCCTACCCCTACGAGCGATAATCCGTTCCCGCCCATTATTAACCCTAAAATCCATTCACTATGCAAAAGATCGATTTGCAGGACGCATGGGAGAACGCTACATTAGCCGCTGTTGTAGTATTGTATTTTTCGGCTATCGTGCTGTTTTCCTACTGGTTTACGCAAAGCTAAGCCGCGCCCCGGGCAATACAGAAATTTCACCAACGAACAAGAATAGGTTAAATACCTGCGGTTTGTCCGCGGGTATTTTTATTATTTTTAATATGTATTTGATTTGCGGGTATAAAAAGCGTATATTAACTTTGTTTGAGTTTGGAACCATAACGATTGGCCTGGCCATAATACCTTCTCGTCTGGCTTAAGCGCATCACACATCTGATATCCTCCCTTACAATTCAATAGTATTCTAACCATTTGCATACTATTCGTTACCTGTGAAAACCGTTAGAATTGATCGTACTACGGATTTCTTAACAAAAAAACTCGTAGCGTATGAGTATGAAAAAACATGACTTTCACCTCGGAGAGAACGGAAAAGTGGCTTTATTGGCCATTGGATTTTTGGCTTTTATAATGGCTTTATCTTACCTGTACTGGTTCGCATAAGGTAACCGCGCTTTCTGAAACACAAACGGACCCCCGATAAGGACCCTTATCGGTAGGAAGAGACTTACGCCCCGGCTGATGGCCGGGGTTTTTGTTGGGTGGCGGTGCCACCCAACCCGCCGGTTGCACCGGCGGTTACCAACCGGGCCGCCCCTTCGGGCGGAAAGGCAAATTAGTAACGATGAACTCATCGCATCAAAGAGGTTAAGACCTTCTGCACAGCGGCTTTTTCGTACCTTTGCACTCCATTTAAAAATCTATGGAACTTAGCAAGAACTATCAACCGGAATCTGTCGAAGACAAATGGTCCAAACATTGGAAAACAAAACGTTATTTCAACAGCACCCCCAATGACAAACCACCATTCACTATCGTGATACCCCCGCCCAACGTAACGGGCGTACTGCATATGGGCCATACGCTCAACGAAACCGTGCAGGACATACTGGTGCGCAAGGCCCGCATGAGCGGCTTTAATGCCTGCTGGGTGCCCGGCAGCGACCATGCCTCCATTGCCACAGAGGCCAAGGTGGTACAGATGCTGGAAAAAGAAAAGGGCATCAAAAAAAGCGAGCTGAGCCGCGATGAGTTCCTGAAATATGCCTTTGAATGGAAAGAAAAATACGGCAACATCATTTACCACCAGATAGAAAAACTGGGCTGTAGTGTAGACTGGGACCGGGTATCCTTTACCATGGACCCGGATTATTATAAAGCCGTTATCAAAGTATTTATAGACCTCTACAATAAAAAACTCATTTACCGCGGCGCCCGCATGATCAACTGGGACCCGGCGGCCAAAACCGCCCTCAGCGATGAAGAGGTGGAATACCGCGAAATACAGGGCAAACTGTATTACGTAAAGTATAAGGTGGTTGATACGAGGTCGGAGGTCGGAGGTCAGAGGTCGGAAAATACAGGAACTTCTGACATCGGACCTCAGACTTCCGACTTCATTATTATCGCTACGCAACGCCCCGAAACCATTATGGGCGATACGGCGGTTTGCGTAAATCCTAACGACGAACGGTATGCCCACCTGAAAGGCAAAACCATCATCATTCCGCTGGTGAACCGCCCGGTACCCCTGATATTCGACGAATATGTAGATCCGGCCTTTGGTACAGGCGCCCTGAAAGTAACACCGGCACACGACATCAACGATTATAACCTGGGTTTAAAACACAACCTGGAGATCATCGATACGCTGAATGAAGACGGCACCCTGAGCGAGGCCGCCCAGGTATGCGTAGGTATGGACCGCTTTGAGGCCCGTAAAAAAGTAGTGGAACTGCTTCGCGAAGAAGGTGCGCTGGTGAAGGACGAAGATTACCAGACCCGCCTGGGCTTTTCGCAACGCACCAATGCGGTGGTGGAACCCCGCATCAGCACCCAATGGTTTGTGGCCATGCGCAGCCTGGCCGATAAGGCTTTGGAGGCAGTGACCAGCGGCAAGATCAAAATACATCCCGGCGATAAATTCCTGGCCACCTATAAATACTGGCTCGAGAATGTAAAAGACTGGTGTATCAGCCGCCAGCTCTGGTGGGGCCAGCGTATACCCGCCTGGTATGCGCCAGATGGCAATTTTGCCGTGGCCGAAACCCGCGAAGAAGCTTTTGCCGAATGTAAAAAGCAGGGTTCTACCTGTAGTATCAACGAGATCAAACAGGACGAAGATGTGCTGGACACCTGGTTCTCATCCTGGCTGTGGCCTATCGAAGTATTTAAAGGCATTACCTCCCCCGGCAACCCCGATATCAAATACTACTACCCTACCTCGGTGCTGGTAACCGGGCAGGACATCATTTTCTTCTGGGTGGCACGTATGATCATGGCGGGCATGGAATACATGGAGGAAAAGCCTTTCAGCGATGTGTATTTTACCGGTATGGTGCGTGATAAGCAGGGCCGTAAAATGAGCAAGAGCCTGGGCAATTCGCCCGACCTGCTGCAACTGATAGAAAAGTCGGGCGCCGATGCGGTTCGCTTTGGCATCATGATCTCCTCGCCTGCCGGCAACGACCTGTTGTTTGATGAAACCTCTCCCGAACAGGGCCGCCTGTTCAATAACAAAATATGGAATGCGCTGAAGCTGGTGAAGATGTGGGAGGGGCGTGTGGGTACTGCTGAAAGCGGTCATTTTGCAGTGGACTGGTTTGAGAACCGCCTCAATGAAGCGCGTGCTGAGGTAGAGAAACTGTTCAAAGATTTTAAACTCAGTGAAGCGCTCAAGACCATCTATTCTCTTATATGGGATGATTTCTGTAGCTGGTACCTGGAATGGGTAAAACCCGGCATGGACCAGCCCATCGATAAAAAGGTATACGATAAAACAGTTGCCTTTTTTACCGACCTGATGCAATTGCTGCATCCCTTTATGCCTTTTATAACTGAAGAAGTATATCATTTGCTGGCAGAAAGAAAAGAAGACCTCTGTGTGCGCCAGTTCCCAGCCATACAACCTGTGAACAACGGCATTTTACAACAAGGTCAGCTTTTGAAAGAAGTGATCACCGGTTTGCGCGATGCCCGTGTAAAGAACCAGATCAAACCTAAAGAGCCCATCAAACTGAGCATCCAGGCATTGGATCAAAACCAGTATGGCTCCATAGAACAGATCCTTGCCAAACAGGTAAACGCCGAACAGATAGGTTTTGTAAGCGAGGCTGTACCCAATACCATTGCTGTGGTGATTGGTAAAGACAAATTTTATTTGTCAAGTGAACAACCCGTGGATACCGGTCTGCAAAAAGAAGAATTGCTGAAGGAACTGAAATACCTGAAAGGCTTTCTCGATTCGGTAAACAAAAAACTGGGCAACGAACGTTTTGTACAAAATGCCAAACCGGAAGTAGTGGAGAACGAAAAGAAAAAAAGATCGGATGCAGAACAAAAAATAAAAGTGATCGAGGAAAGTCTGGCCAACCTGTAAGCCAAAAACGCCCGCACATAAAAAAGCATGCCAGCCATGGCATGCTTTTTTATTTCTACAAACTCGAAATTAATACTATTATACCCATTCAAGATTCATTTAAAATGCTACATTGTGCCCCACCCGATCTCACTCTTTAGAAAATTTCCAAGTAACATATTTATTCAAACCATATATTAATGAAACAGGATATTTCAAAAATACTCCAGAAAAAAAAGAAACAGATCCTTGAAGACTGGATGACCATGCAACTGGCCGATGCGGGTTTGAGAGACGACCTGATGAGTAACGAAGAACTGCGTGAACAGTCCACTGAATTGCTGGACACCCTGGTGCAGGTGATCAACGACAAAAACCTGGCGGATTTTGATTCGGAAGAATTTGCACCGGTGAACGAAATTTTATCGGGCATTTCCATTTCGCGCGCACGCCAGGGCTTTTCACCACGCGAAACAGGCATTTATATTTTCAGCCTGAAGGATTCCATTCTCAAAACCCTGCAAAATGAAATAAAGGACGATGCGCAAACCATGATGCAGTCCATTATTGCTGTGAACAAATTGCTGGACAATTTGGGGATCGTGACCTTCGAAACCTTTATCAAGGGAAGAGAAGAAGTGATATTGCGGCAAACCGATGAGATCGCTGAAATATCCACCCCGGTTATCCAGGTTTGGGACGGTATACTGGCCCTGCCTATCATTGGCACGCTCGACAGCGCCCGCACCCAGGTAGTAATGGAAAACCTGTTGCAGCGGATCGTTGAAACCGGCAGTACCATCGCCATCCTCGACATATCAGGCGTTCCGGCCGTTGATTCGCTGGTAGCCCAGCACATCATCAAAACCGTAGCGGCCACCCGGCTGATGGGCGCTGAATGTATCATCAGCGGCATACGCCCCGAAATAGCACAAACCGTGGTTCATTTAGGTATCGACCTCTCAAATATTATTACCAAGTCTTCTCTCGCCAGCGCTTTAAAACATGCATTTACCATGTTGAGGCTGGAAGTGAGAAAGACGCAAAAAGAAAAAACTGTTCAATAAGGTATGGATCGTATTCCAATTCTTAGAATGGGGCAATTTTTACTTGTCACCATTCAGGTAGACCTGTATGACCGCCTGGCCACCAATCTCGAATCTGACCTGGTACAAATGGTCAATAAAACGGGGGCCAGGGGTGTGCTGATTGACATATCATCGTTAAGTATTGTAGATTCCTTTATGGGCCGTATCCTGGGAAATATCGGCAGCATGGGCAAGATCATGGATGCCGAAACCGTAGTGGTGGGCATGCAGCCTGCCGTAGCCATTACCCTGGTGGAACTGGGTCTTGAACTGAAAGGCGTACATACCGCGTTGAACGTGGAAAAAGGCATGGAATTACTGAAAGACAAGATCAATTCCAATGGCTATGAAATAGAAGAAGATGAGGATAGTGATGAATAAAGACAGCATGAAAATAGAAAGGGAACAGGATGTAGTTCCTTTTCGAAATCGTGTTAAAGAATATGCCGTGAAAATAGGGATGAGCGCGGTGAATCAAACCAAACTCATCACAGCCGCCAGTGAACTGGTGCGTAATATGCTGAAATATGCCGGGGGCGGCACCACGTTGATCGAAGTGATCACCGAGGGCCGCAACAGCGGCATCCGCCTGGTTTTCCAGGATGCGGGTCCCGGCATACCGGACATACCGCTGGCCATGAAAGATGGTTTTTCAACCGGCAAAAGCCTGGGACTGGGGTTACCCGGCGCCCGGCGGCTGGTGAATGAATTCGATATCAAAAGCAAAGTGGGCGAAGGCACTACGGTTACTATAATTAAGTGGAAGAATGGTTAACAATGCACATGTGCTGTTCAAGGCCAATGACAGGAGCTATTTCGCCATTTTAAAAAAAGAGATACACGCATTAGCACTCAGGGCCAATTTTAATGAACGGAAGATTGGTGAAATAGATATCATCGTGGCAGAAATGGCAACCAACCTGGTAAAACATGCCGGTGGAGGCCATTTGCTGGTAAAGCTGGTGGAAGAACACGGCATTGAAGGCATAGAGATCATCAGCATAGATAATGGTCCGGGTATGACGGATGTGGGCAGGATGATGACAGACGGCACGTCTACCAAAAACACACTCGGACTGGGGCTGGGTGCTATTAAACGTTTATCAGACGTTTTTCAGACCTATAGCCAGAAAACCTGGGGCACGGTGATACTGGTAAGAAAATTCAAAGAAGAGCTGCCGGCCTTTACGAAACGCTCGAAGATCGAACTGAGTTCTATAGTGGTGCCCAAACCGGGCGAGGATATCTGCGGGGATGGATTTTTTACCCAGTCAACGAAAAACCATTTGAAATTGTTTTTGGGCGATGGTCTTGGGCATGGTCCCGAGGCAGCCCGGGCAGTCAGGGAAGCAGGTATTGCGTTTTCAGAATGTGCCGATACCTATCCACCCGATATACTCCGGTATATCAACAATGCCGTGCGCAAAACCCGTGGGTTGGTGGGCACGGTGGCCGTTTTTGATATCAAACAGAAAAAATGGGAGATCTGCGGCATCGGCAATATTTCAACAAGAATAAACGGCCCCAACCTGTCGAAAAACTATATGGCCTATAATGGCATTATAGGTTTGAATGTACCCCGCACCCTGAACGCGCAGGAAATTGAACATGAAAAAGGACAGGTGCTGGTGATGTGTAGCGATGGTTTAAAAAGCCGGTGGGAAACGACACGGTTTACCGGCATTTTGCGCTGCGATCTATCCATACTGGCGGCTGCCCTGTATAAAGAATATACACGGAACAACGATGATGCATCGGTGGCCGTTTGCAAAATAAATATGTGACCATGGATGAAATAGCCAAAGTTGCCCTGGATAACGAAATGGACCTGATTCTCGCCCATAAACGGTCGATGCGGCTGGCGGAGTTAACCGGTTTGTCGCTTTCGGCCCAAACCTCTTTTGCCACGGCCGTTTCGGAGGTAGCGCGCAATACCATCGATAATGGCAAAAGCGGTTCGCTGGTATTGTATGTAGACGATTCGCAACCTCAACGCTACATTGTTGCCTGTATAAAAGATAAAAAAAACGGCGACCGCCCGCCGGAAGGCCTGGAATATGCCAAAAAGCTGGTGAATAAATACGCTGTTTCGAAAAAAGACACCGAAACGCTGATCGAGCTGTTTTACAACATCCCCAATACCCAAAAGATAGACCCGCTGAAACTGGATGAGTGGCGGAACATCATGCGCAATGAGCCGGCGGTTTCACCCTATGAAGAGATCAAACGCAAGAATGAACAACTGCAGGAACTGTCGAACAAAATACAAAAAAGCGAAGCCCAGTATAAAATACTCACTAACTCGCTGCCGCTGATCATATTTTCACTAAGCCAAAACGGCCAGTTGCTGTATGCCAACGACGGACTGATGCGGCTGACCGGTGAAACGCTGCAAACGCTGAATGAGAACCAGTGGAAGCACATCGTGCATCCCGACGACTATGATTCGTTTTTACTGTTGCTAAAAAATACCATACCCAGCGGGGCCACCGCCATCAAGATACAGGTGCGTTTGAAACACAGCAAACGGTCGGAGTATTCCTGGTACCTGGTCTCTATTTCGCCCTTTATGAACAACATCCAGGAACTGCAATACTGGATCGGTTATATGGTAGATATTCATGCGCAGAAAGTGTATGAAGAAACACTGAAGGATAATATCGAATTAAAAGAGGCGCAACAACAATTAAAAGAAAACCAGCAAAAGCTGGAAGATTATATTGAAGAGCTGAACAGGAGCAACTACGAATTACAGCAATTTGCTTTTGTTACTTCACACGACCTGCAGGAGCCCGTAAGAAAGCTGTTGTTTTACAGCGATTACCTGATGGAACGATATGAAGCCAACTTCGATGATAAAGGGCGTGATTTCCTGAAGAACCTGCATGCTTCTTCGTACCGGATGCGAAGCATTATACAGGACCTGCTGGTGTATTCACAGATCAACAAGAACAAGATCAATCATGTTCAGGTTGATCTGAACGAAGTGGCCAGACAGGTGGTGCAGGACCTGGAAATAGGCATCAACGAAAAACAGGCCGTTTTGAATTTCGAACCGCTTCCGGTGATAGAGGGCGACCAGAGAATGATGGTGCAGCTGTTCCAGAATATTCTTAGCAATTCGTTAAAATATGCTAAACCTACCGAGCCGCCCAGGATAGAGGTTTCCTGCCAATCGGAGGGCGATCAATACACCATTACCTTCAAAGACAACGGAATTGGGTTCGACGATAAGTATTCACCGCAGATATTTGGTCTTTTTCAGCGATTGCACAGCCGGGAGAGTTATGAAGGCACAGGGCTGGGACTGGCCATATGTTTAAAAATTGTTGAATTGCATAAGGGCAGCATCCACGCTGCCTCGCAGGAGGGCAAAGGTGCCAGTTTTTTCGTTACCTTGCCTAAGCATTCAGTGAAATAATGGAATCGCAAATCTGGAAAATATTAGTTGCCGACGATGATCCCGATGACAGGGCCATCATACAGGAAGCCATGGAGACCCTGGATGCAGGTAAGGTGTTGTGTTTTGCCGAAAACGGTGAGCAGGCCTTGTCGATACTGCATACAGCCTGGCATCCGAGGCACCGCCCCTCCCTCATCATCCTCGACCTGAATATGCCCAGGCTGAACGGCACCGAAACACTCAGGCAATTAAAAAAAGACGACCGTTTTAATAATATCCCTGTCATCATCTTCAGTACGTCTATCAACCCGCTCGAAAAAGAAAAATGTATGACGCTGGGCGCACATTCTTATATCACCAAGCCCGTGTCGTTAAAAGAGAGCATGGACACCGCCAAAGCCTTCCTGGCATTTTGTTCGTAATGTTTATCTGCCCAACAGGTTGATGGGTAAAATGAATTCCCATTGATTCGGTGACTGCGGCCGCAAGGCTTCGTTATCCAACAGGCGGCTATAACGTATGCCAAAACTTACCGCATACTCATTCCACCATTTTGTATCGAAGAAAATTTCGCAGCCTGTTGAGCGCAGCAGGAAATCGGCTTTTTGCCGCAGCACGCGGCCGTTGGAATAATCGTAGAAAGCATTGGCGCGCACCCGCAGGAAATACACGATATTACCAAAGCCCCAGTCGGGATAAACCAATGGCAGATGATAGTTCACGCCCAGTTTCCACATACGCGGAAAATCGTAGCCCAGATACCCTCTCGACAAGGGAAAGCTGTTGGAGAAGTAATACTGGTTCATGGTATCGCGGGCATGAAAGGCGGCATTGATCACCAGGTTATGGGTTTGGGCTATACCTGGCAAATACAATGTTTCGTTCAACAGCCATTGATGGGCAGTATACTTGTTTACGATGGTGCGGTAACGCGCCAGCAGGGTATTTCCAAAACGCGGGTAGATATGCATACGCGCCGCCTGCGACTGCATGGTGAAAGCAATCGTGCCATCTACAAAATAAAACTGCCTGTTATCATAGTAGTTTTTCGCCTGGCCGGTATAGTTCACCTGGCGTGTATTGATACCGGTGGAGAAACTCAGGCTGCGGTGATAACGGCCGCTGGTAAATGTGAGGGGCAATTGCAACCCCAGGCGTAGATTGGTTTCATTCCAGGTGCGGGTGGCCGGACTGTCGGCCACCTGGCGGTCGAATGTTTGCACCGCGCCCAGCGATACATAAGGCAGCCAGCCTCCATACAACAGTGAGGCGCCTGCCTCCTTGAACTTTTCATTCCTGTTGTAGTTTACAAACAGTTCTGTTTGCAGGGTGTTCAAAATATTCTCTCCCACTATGGAAAAAGTATAATCCGGATCACTGATAAAAGGCCGCCAGCTATGGAAATTGAAAAGCCGGAACGATTTGGGATAGCGGGTTACTGCTGCCGGCGCCGTGGTGTCTACTGGCAATGCCTGTTTGTTGGTGGGTGTTTTAAATTCCGCTGCATCTGTTTCTTCCCATTGAATGGCTTGCTGCACCATATGAAAACCCGCCGCCGTGAAGGTGGTGTAAATGGCTTTATCGTTATGTACGGCATACTGGTAGTTGCCCGTACTGCTGTTTACGGTACCGGTTTGTTGTTTATACAATTTGTCATTAACAAAGGCAAACAATGCATCCTGGCCTTTGTAAGAAGCGGTAAAGGTGATGGTATCGCCCTGCACTACCGGAAAACCCATGACATTCATCGACCAGGGCAACAGTTCTTTTATGGTCCCGTTTTCTATGTCGATGGTGGCCAATGTCATTTCTCCGCTGGTATTACGAATGGCCGACACAATTTCTCCTTTGTAAAACTTAGGATAGGTATAAAAATAATGGTGGGGGTTGGGTATCTTTTTTATTAATGCGCCCGATGCTGCATCCAGTATGTGCAGCGTGGCATCACCACCAGGTTGTACATCTACGGCAACAATGCGGTCGCCATCGATATCCGGCGCAAAATAGGTGGAGCGGTGAGTGAGGGTTTGTTGTTGGCCGCTTTGCAGGTCGAGCAGTTTTAATACACTGTAGTCTTTCCAGTTCCAGCGTACATCGGGTTCATAAGCGGCATATACAATTTTGCCATTGCGGTAAGAGAAATAGTGATCGAGAGAAATATCTTTTGTCCGGATCTTTTTGGTTTCACCGGTATTCATATTCCGTATATAAAAGGCCGGGATGCGGCGATAGCTGCTGCTTACAAAAACCACTTCCCCGTTGTTGATCCATTGCGGGTATTCCTCATCGGCCACAAAATGGTTTTGTTGCTGCGCCCATGCACTGGCCGAATCATTGGCCGGCTGTATGGCAAAATGTGCAAAGGCGTTTTTATGAAAGCTTTGGAAAGATGTGTTGCTGTATTTTTTTATGGCCCGCTGCCAGGGATAGATCAACCCTTTAAATCGTACAGCGTCGTCCGTTACATTTTTCCAGAAACCGGTTCCGTGTTTTTCACGGCCATAGGCCACCATCATATAACCGAGGCGGTAATGATCGGGTACCAGGTCGCGCAGCGATCCGTTGCGCAGTTTCATCCAGGAATAATTTTTACCGGCGGCCCACAACGAACGATAGTCATTATAAAAAAAAGGCAGTTGTCCCCTGCCCTGTTTACTCATTTCGGTTTCCTGGTACACGGCATCGCCCTCCCAGAACCAGTTGGGCACGGCGGCGCTGTTGGCCAGGGCCCGTCCCTCCTGTCCGAATAAAACACCCATCACCGCAGAAATGCCCTTGTTGAAGTTGTTGTATTGCTGTACATGCCGGTATTCGTGCAGGGCCAGTTGGTGTTGCCAGGGCAGGCTGCCCAGTTCGAAACTATTTTGGCGGGGCGTTAAATAAAATTCACTGCGCCAGGGACCCAGCCCAACATAGCCGTTGGAGATGGTGGTGCGTGGCTGTAATACAATGCTGATCCTGCGTAAGCGGTCGCCGATGCTGGCATGGGTGATACGGCCCAGGGCATGCGCGGTATTGGCAATGGCGGCTGCCTGTGGCTCCAGGTGCAGGCCTGCAGGAAAGATCACCCGCACAGTATCGGTCTTGATCTGTTTCCATTGGGTAGATGGCGGATGCCCCCCGAATTGCTGAGCCGATAATATGTTACAAATTATAATGCAAACGCTAAATAAAACAGCCTTTCTCATTTTTGAAGTTGATGCGTTAATATAGGTAATTTATCGCTTATTTTTGACCATGCTTACGTTACTTGCCCTTGCTGTTGCGCCCGGTACGGCTATTGCGTTGTATGTGTACTCGAGAGATAAATACGACCGCGAGCCCTTGCGGCCTTTGCTCATCTCTTTTGTGCTGGGCATGCTGGCAGTAATACCCGCCATTATTTTACAGGGCTGGTTGCAACCGGCATTATTCCATGCCTTCGATGGATATACCCTGCCCTATGTGGCCATACTGGCCTTTTTTGTGATCGCCTGTACCGAAGAAGGCTGCAAGTTCCTGCTGTTGCGTACCTATGCCTATCCGCATAAAGCCTTTAACGAACCATTCGACGGTATCATTTATTCAGTAATGGTAAGTATGGGTTTTGCCACGCTCGAAAACATAGAATATGTATTACAGTATGGATTCAAAACAGGTATTGTGCGTATGTTCCTGTCGGTACCCTCACATGCCGCTTTTGGTGTGCTGATGGGTTATGAAATGGGACTGGCCAAATTCACCCATCATCATACGGTGCGTTATATGCTCAAAGGCCTGATGCTGGCCATCGCGTTCCATGGCACCTTCGATTTCTTTTTGCTTATGCATGGCAGTACCGAACTAAAAAGACTTATTCCAGATAAATGGCTGCTGAACGGACTGGCCAGCACCGGCGCCCTGCTTTGTTATGGCATTGCCATCAGGTGGTCGCTGCGGTCGATTCGCATGCATGAAGAACTATCCAGACAAACTTTTCAAAAAACAGTAACAGCCAATTGATGAATATACGCGCCGCTACCATCGATGATCTTCCCGTTATAGAAAAACTGGCCCATGACATCTGGCCCGGTACCTATGGACATATACTTAGCCCAGGTCAACTTGAATACATGCTGCAGCTCATCTACAGCCAGACATCGCTGGAGAGGCAATTGTTGCAGGAGCAGCATCATTTTTTACTGGTGGAATGGGAAGGGAAGCCGGTTGGGTTTGCCGATTATTCAATATATGCACCGGGCGTGTATAAACTGCATAAGATATATGTGCATGAGCGTATGCAGGGCAAGGGTGTGGGAAAGGCGTTGATTGAATATGTGATGGAGAAGGTAAAAGGGCACAGGCTGCGGTTGAATGTGAACCGGCATAACAAAGCCCGGTACTTTTATGAAAAGCTGGGTTTTGTAGTTACCGGGGAAGAGGATATTGATATCGGTAACGGGTATTTTATGAATGATTATGTGATGGAGATCACTCCTGCCCCATAGCGGCCCGTTTCATTTTTTGAGTGAGTTCGGGACCGAAGTAGCGGGCGATGCGGGCTTCGGCCCAGTAGATTACGGGTGTTAAAACAATTGCCATAACCACTTTATAAATGTAGTTCATCAACCCTATGGCGAGAATAAGCTGCCAAGAAAAATCATCCCAGAAGGCCAGGAATAAAACAATATAACTGTCTATTAATTGTGAAACGACTGTAGACCCGGTGGCCCTTAACCACACATGCCTTTCTCCCGTACGCCTTTTAATTCTGTGAAATACGAATACGTCTACTACCTGGCTAACGAGGAAGGCTACAATACTGGCAAAAATAATATCCATACCCTGCCCGAAAATCGCCCCAAACGACTTCTGGATATCAGCCACGCCCTGCCGTGGGCCTGATTCCAACCAGGCATCGGCGGCTGGAATATGTATAGCCATGTAGTACATCAAAAAAGCATAAGATATCAAACCTACGGCTATATAACTGATACGGCGTACCGCTTTGGGTCCATAGTATTCGTTGATGATATCTGTCATTACAAACTCAAGGGGCCATAATAATACCCCACAGGTAAGTGTAAATGCCATGTGGGGCTGGCCGAATAAGGTCAGGTCTGCGGGTTTCATGCCCAGTAATTTCTCCAATGAGAACAACTTGGTACCAATGCTCTCAGCTATCAACGCATTAGCGACAAAAAAAGCAGCAAAAAACACAAACAACTTGGTGGGCTTATCCTTTATTATGGCCTGGATCATCTTACAAACAAAATTATCTGGGGAAATAAAAAAAGAAAATTAATAATTATTAACCAGCCGGGAAAAATATTAAACACCGGTTTGCGACTTAATAACAATGTCACCACCACGCTGTTCACAATTATATTCAATATAAACGATATCAACAGACCCAATATCAGTATCATCGATACCAAATGTGCCGAAGGCAGTTGGGGAGAATATTTCATCAGCCAGGCCAATACAAAACAAATATTGCAGATAAAGGCTACCCGGCTGAAAAATAATAAATTTCGCATATGATCAACTTACTGTAAAATTGCATTATTTTGTCCGCTAATAGATGCAAAATTTATGAATAAGGCATTGTTTAATAAAGTTTTACCTCATCTTATCGCTGTGGTCATTTTCCTGGTAGTGGCAACCATCTATTGCCGGCCGGTACTGGAGGGTATGACACTCAACCAGCACGATGTGATCATGTGGGAAGGAGCTAATAAACAGTCGCTCGATTATAAAGAGAAATATGGCCGTTATCCCTTATGGACAAACAGCATGTTCAGCGGTATGCCTACTTTCCAGATCGCCTATACGTCGAATAACGTAGTGCCCTGGATAGCGCATGCTATCTTCAGCCTGGGATTGCCCGAGCCCATCCAGTTCTTTTTCCTGGCCTGCATCTTCTTTTATTTCCTGTGTATGGTATTACGCGTGCGGCCGGTGGTGGGCATCCTGGGTGCACTGGCATTTGCCTATGCCACCTATAACCCGGTGATCATATCGGCGGGGCATAACACCAAAATGTGGTGTATAGCCTATATGCCGGCGGTATTGGGTTCGGTGTTGCTGATATACGACCGTAAATACTGGCTGGGAGCAGGTTTAACCGCCCTGTTCACTTCGATTTTGATAGCCCTGAACCATTTGCAGATAGCCTATTATTTGTTTTTGGTGATGGGTATTATGACCCTGTTTTTTGTGGTGCGCTGGATCCGCGAGAAAGAACTGAAACACCTGGTGACGGCTATGTCGTTTACCCTGGTGGCGGCTTTTACGGGTGTACTGGTAAACGCCGTGAACCTCATGAGCACCTATGAATACCAGAAAAAAACCATCCGTGGCGGTGGTTCGGTATTGTCGATGGGTGAAAAAGGCGGCGGTTCACAAACCGGTCTGGATAAAGATTATGCTTTCGATTACAGCTTCTACCCCTCCGAAGCCTTTATGCTGATATTGCCGCATGTATACGGCGGTAGCAGCGGCAAGCTGGAACCGGGTGAAGATTCCAAAGCATTGGAGGTATTGCGTGGTTTGCCCCCCGAATGGCAAAACCAGTTGCCCCTGAGTTTTTATTGGGGCGGCACCAAGGGTTCGGCCGGTATTGCAGGTCCGCCCTATAGCGGTGTGATCATTTGTTTCCTGGCCATATTGGGTATGTTTGTGCTGGACAACAAACACAAATGGTGGATATTGACCGCATCCATCTTTGGCATCATGCTTACCTGGGGCGATTATTTCGAAGCCTTTAATGGATTCTTATTCGAACACCTTCCGTTTTACAATAAGTTCAGGGCGCCCTCCATGGCCATGGTAATACCACAGTTGTTATTACCCATACTGGCTGTACTTACGCTGGAAAAGATCACGATGGCCACCGATAAGGAGGCCCTGTTCAACAACCTGAAAAAGGGCATGATTGCTACCGGCGCCCTGTTTGTATGTTTCCTGCTGATGTATTTCAGCTTCGATTTCACGTCTAGGATAGACCGTCAATTGGTGCAACAGCTGGCCAGCATCAACCAGCCGCAGGTGACTTCCATAGTACAGGAGTTTCTCGGCGCCATGAAGCAGGACCGTAAAGACCTGCTGATGGGTGATATCGGTAAGGCATTCGTATATATTGCGCTTACTTCCCTGTTGCTGTATATGGTATTCAAGAACAGAATAAAGCCGTTGTACGCGTTGTCGGGCATTGCCTTATTGGTGTTTATCGACCTCATCACAGTAGACAGCAAATACCTGAATAAAGAATCATACGTAGAGCCGGAAGAAAAGCAGGAATTTGTGATGACCGACGCCGACCGGCAGATAAAACAGGATACCGGTTATTACCGCGTGTTCAACGCAGGAGGCGATGCCTTTTTGGAAGCCATCACATCTTATTATCATAATTCAATTGGTGGTTACCATGCGGCCAAGTTGCGTATTTACCAGGACCTGGCAGAAAACCAGTTCAATAAACAGCAACTGAATATGCCGGTATTGAACATGCTGAATGCAAAATATATCACCTTCCCCGACCAGCGTTCTGGACAGAAAATGGCGCAGCAAAACCCGGGCGCACTGGGCCCCGCCTGGCTGGTGAAGGCCATCCGGTATGTACCTGGTCCTAAGGAGGAGATGTCTGCACTGGATAATTTCAGCCCGGCCGATACCGCCATCGTTCAACAAAGTTATAAATCACAGATACCTTTTGAACCGCAATGGGATTCTGCCGCCAGCATCAGCCTGGTAAGCAATAAAAACGATTTCATCAACTATCGTTTTAATGCCGGCAGCAACCAGTTTGCCGTGTTCAGCGAGATATTTTATGATGCCGGCTGGAAGGCCTTTATCGATGGTAAAGAAACCCCCATCGTTAAAGTGAACTATGTGTTGCGCGGATTGCCCGTACCGGCCGGTACCCATAATATCGAATTCAGGTTTGAACCCCAGGGATATTATACAGGTCAGAAAATAACACTGGTGGCCACGATACTGATGATGCTGGTGCTGATAGCCGGGATTTTTATGGAATGGAAGATCAACCGGCGCAAAACGGATACCGTAAAAGCATAACAGCCGGGCCGCTATAACCATTATGACAGCTCCCGAAGTCAGCATTATATTGCCTGTTCATAACAGTGGCCGGTACATTCGTAAAACCATCGACAGCCTGCTGGCGCAGTCGTTCCGCAACTTTGAGCTGATCGTCATCAACGACGGCTCAACAGACGATTCGGAAACGATCATTCAATCCTATACCGATCCCCGGATTGTTTATTATACCAATGAAAGCAACAAAGGATTGATATTTACCCTGAACAGGGGCATTTTTATGGCCAGGGGTAAATACATTGCCCGTATGGATGCCGATGATATTTGCCTGCCCGAACGGCTGGCGCTGCAAAAAGAATGGCTCGATGAACATACCGATGCGGCCATAGTAGCCTGCACCGTTCAGTTTATCAATGAGCAGGACCAACCCACCGGTACCTGGCCGCTCGACCGTATTACCATTACCCGCGAAGCCATTAGAAAAACGCTGCCCAAAGAAAATTGTATTGCCCATCCCTCCGTGATGGGCCGTACAGATATTTTAAAACAATACTGGTATGCCGAAAACCAGAAGAACATTGAAGATTATGATCTGTGGTTAAGGCTGGCGGCAGACGGTTGTGCAATCGATAAAATAAACCGCGACCTGTTGTTGTACCGGGTACACCAGCAATCGGTAACATCGGTACATTTACGAAAAGGAAATGTGTTTTTAAAGCTCTACCATTGCAAGCGGCGGTTTGTATGGCAGCGTATACGTTCGGGTAAATTTAATGGTTTTGTGGCGCGGGTGATGGCCACCATGGCATACGATTTGGGTGTAGCGCTTTTTAAATCGTTCAAAAAATGATGTACCGGCTGCTGATCATAAAGAGGTGTATCGAGGACATCGTCATTTTCCCGTTTGTGCTGATGGGGAAACTGGCAGGCAGCCTGTACCCGCTCAAAAAAGAATACGACATCTTTTTCTTTTTTCCTTTTTATCATATCGGCGGCGCCGAAAAAGTGCACGGAGAAATTGCCAAGGCCATAGGCAATGAGAATTGTATCATTTACTTCACCCGCAAGTCGCACAACGATCTTTTCTTAAAACCATTCAAAGACTCGGGATGCAATATCCGCGATATTTCGAAATACACTGATAACAAGTTCCTGTATTTTTTCAACCTGCTATTCAGGGGTATACTGGCTTATCATATCAACCGGCAGCGCCACCGGCCCGTGGTGTTTAACGGGCAATGCAATTTTGCGTACAAACTTTCCCCTTGGGTGAACCGCCGCATTCCGCAGGTGGAGCTGATCCATTCCTTCAGTTCGTTTTCCTGGATACGGCTGCCCTTCCTGCCCTTTATTACACGCACCATTATGATCAGCACTAGGCGCATCAACGATCATATTGAGCAATACCGCCGGATTGGCGTTCCCGGCAAATACGACCGTCGCATACAATATATCATCAACGGTATTTCATTGCCCAAACAACCGCGCGTGAGGGCAAATACGATAACCAGGGTGTTGTATGTAGGCAGGGCCACACCTGAGAAAAGAGTACACCTGGTAGCGCAGATAGCATCAAAAACCACCAGTGATGTCGCCTTTGCCTTTATGGGTGATGCACAGCAGGTAATCCCTCCTGCCCTGCACAGCCGTTGTGATTTTATACCTTATACCAACGATGAAAAACTGATAGCCGCCGAATACGACCGGGCCGATGTATTGATCATTGTTTCCAGCACCGAAGGTTTTCCCATGGTGATCATGGAAGCCATGGCGCATGGCTGTATTATAATCGCCACACCGGTGGGTGATATACCGGTACATGTAAAGGCCGGTGTAAACGGTTTTTTATTCAGTTCAGTGGAAAACGAAGATGCGATCGTGCAGGAAGGAGCAGCATTTGTTGAACAGCTAAAAGGCAATCCACAATTGTTGCAAACAATGAGTGAAAACAATATTAAATATGCCAGGGAGCATTTTGGAATAGATACATTCAAAGCAACCTATGTGGCGCTTATTGATTCTTTACAATGAAACCATTAAGTTTTGTCATCATCACCTATAACCGGCCCGTAGAAGCGCTGGAACTGGTTAAAAACATAACCACCCTGCACCATGCACAGGAATTGCTGGAAGAGGTGATCATCGTGAACAATGCTTCTACCGAAAGTTATGCCCAGGTGAAGCAGTTTATCGATGCGCACAAAGAGATCAATTTCCGTTTTATAGAGGCACCCGACAACCTGGGTGTATCGCGCGGCCGTAACTTTGCCGTAAGGCTGGCCACCGCTCCCATTCTTATATTGCTGGATGATGATGCCGAAATGCAGGAAGATGCGCTGGATCATATTATGGAGGCTTACCGGCAAAACGAAAAAATAGCCATCGTTACATTTAAGGTCATTTATTTTCAAACCCGGCAAATGCAGGTGAATGCCTTCCCGCATAAACAATTCGATAAGTACAAGGATGTACCCAATATGTACACCTACTATTATGCGGGGGGCGCGCATGCCATTAAAAAAGAAGTGCTGGACAAGGTAGGCCACTACCCCGAGGACTTTTTTTATGGCATGGAAGAATACGATCTCAGTTACCGCATACTGGATATGGGTTATTCCATTTATTACGATAGCCGCATTGTGATGCTGCACAAGGAGTCGCCCCTGGGCCGAAAACCCAAAAATGAAAAGCTACAAGAAATGTGGGTGAACAAATGCAAGGTGGCCTGGCGTTACCTGCCTAAAAAATATTATTACTCTACGGCCTTTATGTGGTCGCTGCAATACCTGAAAGTCACGAAAGATATTTTCGGATATTGTAAAGGATGGAAAACAGTGGCCGGTATCCCGTCCAGGGAAAAAAGAACACCGGTAAGCGCAGCCACCCTGCAATACCTGCGTTCGGTAGAAGCCCGGTTATGGTATTGACACCCAGGTTTCGGGAATGATGTCTTTTACATTCAGCGTGGGGTTGGCAAACCATCGTTTGGGCGCTATCACAATTTTGGATGGATTATCATTCAGCCAGGCGGCCCACCAGCACCAGGTGCTGTTGGAAATAATGGCATGTTTACACTGGCTGATGAGATAGAAATTTTCAATGGGCTTGTGCGCAATCACCCCGGTAACCATTTCATAGGGATAATCTACTTTCAGGTTTTCTTTTAACCAGTCCATATCATCGGCAAAAAAATACACTTTGATATTTGGCACGCGCGCACTCATGTACTCCATTGCCTTATTATAATAATCGGCCTCCAATACTCCATGATAATCGGCCACGTCTTTTTTCAGGAAATCGGTTCTGCGCACATGAATGCATACTGAATTTTCCGACCGCATGATGGCCGCCCGGTCCTTTACCTGCTGTATAAATTCATCACGAATCGTAAACTCCTCACGCAACAGCGGCTCTATGTGTTTGAAATATTTTTCCGATTGCCAGTAGCCATCGATATACATATCAGGACCGATCTTAAAGAAGTTGGGGTCGAAATGAAAATGCGGTTCCTTGTAAACTTTACGCAATGCCATCGGCCCCACCCGGTCTATCACTTTGCGGAAAAAACCGCGCGGGGGTGGCGGATGGCCCTGTTCGTAATGTACCTGAAAATAATTCATGTCGAACACGCGGGGTACATCGCCTGCTTTTGATATCGAGCTGAGATCGAGCGCCAGCGACGTATTGTGACGGAGGGCCAGCACCTTGCCGGCAGCATACTGGAACATCTGGTTCCCCATTCCTCCTTTGATTCTAACGGTGATCATAACTGGTTTTTCCTGGCAAATACATGTACGCCGAAGCTTAACAATTCACTGGAGCCTTTATCGGCACGGGACAGTTTTTGTAATGTCAGCAGCGGAAGATGAATAAATATCTTATCGAGCAGCGAGAACCTCTTCGATGTATACCTTTTGCTCACATATTTTACCCGGCGCAGTTCCTGGGCCACAAACTCGAAAAAGTTGCCGTTCATTTGCAGATCGAGAATTTCAAAGCCATGCGCACCCAGGTGGTGCTCATAAAAATACCGGTTATAACCTGTTCCAAAATGATAGGGCGCAAAATGGGTAATGCTGGCAAAGGGCGCCGTGATGAGCACATAACCGCCCGGTTTCAGCAACCTGGCAAATTCCCTGATGGCCATTTGCGGATGAGGAATATGTTCAAATACCTCGGTGCACATAATAGCATCAAAGGAGGCATCGGGCCGGGGTATGCTGGTGATGTCTGAAACAATATCCAGCTTCGAATTATCCCAGGTGCCCGTTTGCAGACCGGTATCGCCGGTGCCATCATACTGTCCAAAATCCTGCGAAGTATATTCCAGGTGGCCGCAAAATTTTTTGAACTGGCATTCGCCGGCCCCTGCATCCAGCAAATGGCTGCCTGCCGGTATTTTTTTGAGGGTCTCCTCTATCCATTTCACCCTGTTTGCTTCGTTCCTTGTACCAACTGTAAACATGCTATAATTTTTTAAACCAGAAACAGCCGCAACCATATTCCTGTTCCTTCACCAGGGCCGGATCGGCTGGGCTGATCAATCCGCCGGCATCGGGCACCAATGCAAATTCCTGTAGCGCACAACCGCGAAAATATTCTATTATTTGCTCGTAGCTGTATATCCTGTGTGCATTGAATTGTATCACCGGCCGTCCTACCGGGGTAACAAATAATATATCGCCGCCCTTCCTGGTAACCCTGATCAGTTCTGCAATGGCTTTGATATCACCATTCACATCCAGTTCATCGCCATAACGGCCCAACCCGATATGCTCTATGGTATGCATACAGGAAATGGATGGAATGGAATCGCTGTCAAAGTCCAGCTTTTTCAGATCGGCAAAACCCGATTCGTAATTGTTGAGCGTAAGTTGTGCCGGCCTGTAGTCGTAAAACTTCACTGGTATAAAAGCCGAAACAATGGAGCTAAAGGCCAGTATGGAAGATATATCTACATGGTATTCAGGCCGGGTGGATGCGAGCACACGTGCTGCCCAGGCGGGATGATAGGTATAATGCTGGTCGAAAGGCGTATGGCTGAGTTTATCACTCAAACATGGATACCAGTCGCGGACGCGCAGTTGAAACCTGCCATCGCTTTTATTTTTAAACCGGGCATATTCACCCCAGTATTCAAAAAAACGAAGCACCCTTTTGGGAAAACGGATCAAAACCGACTTGGCGAGCTGCGTAAAATATATCTTGAAGTACATGCATCAGTATCAATAAGTTGATTGAATCGGTTGGCCACCGGCGGTAAAAATAGGATAACTTATCCAGATGTATTCATACCACCCGGCGGCCGCTTATGTAAACCCAAACTGTGCCAGAATTTATGAGCCCACCGGCGCCTGCAGGTATTGCAGGAAACGCTCGAGCCCCCGTTTTTTATCGGCATCCAGTTCGTACCGTACATATTTTGTATAATACTGGTGCAGGTCGAACACCGGGTAAGGCGTTTCGGCCACCACTTTGTCGATATTTTCCAGTCCCATTTTATTGGCCTCGTTAAAGGCAGCCATAAAATCGGCGGGCAAGGGTTTGTTGCTGATCCAGGCGGCAAATACAAAGGGCAAACCGGTAAGGTCTTTCCAGGCCGCACCCAGGTCGTACACATATTCCGATACCTGCCGCTGTTCGAGGGCGCGGTCGCCGATGATCACACCGGCAGTAGTGCCTTTGATCATGGAGCGGAAATCGGATTTGGTATCCACCAGTTGCGGTTGAATTTTCCAGTACTCACGCAACAATACTTTTGCCAGCGCCACCGAGGTACGGCTTTGATAGTCGAGCAATAGTTTTTGCACCTGCTGCACTTCTACCTGGCTGAACAGCGCTACCGAGGCTACCGCCCCTTCGGCGCCGATACAGTAGTCGGCCACGATATGATGTTCGTTCAAATGCGGGATAACAGCCACGGGCACCAGCCCCACGTCAATTGCCCCGTCTACCAGCAAACGGGCAATATTAGCCGGGTAATCCTCCGTCAGTTCTATCTGCTCATACACGGCCGAATTACGTATTCCGTATAATAAAGGCCTGGTATTTAGATAATTGACAATTCCAACCTTAATCTTATCCAATTGATTTAATTTTGCGGGCTCAAAGGTACAAGACAAGCCTTAATTAACAACACTGTTCATGGAACTGAATGCACTGACCGCTATTTCCCCCATCGATGGCCGCTATAGAAAGCAGGTCCAGCACCTTGACGACTATTTTTCAGAATATGCCCTGATAAAATACCGGGTGATGGTGGAAGTGGCCTACCTGCGGTTCCTGGCCGATAAAAAGTTCTTTACCCTGCCTGCCGCCGCCCAAAAGGTATTGCAGGAGGCTGTGGAGAATTTTTCGGTAGAAGATGCGCAAAAAGTAAAAGACACCGAAAAGATCACCAACCACGACGTAAAGGCCGTAGAATATTTTGTAAAAGAAAAGCTGGCAGCCGCCAAAGCCGATAAACTCAAAGAATGGGTGCATTTTGGTTTGACATCGCAGGATATCAACAATACCGCCATTCCGCTTTCGTGGAAACAGGCCGTGGAAAATGAATACCTGCCCGCCCTGCTGAACTTCAACCGCCAGTTGGAACTGCTGGCCTTTGAATGGAAGGATGTGGCCATGCTGGCCCGTACACACGGACAGCCCGCCAGCCCCACCCGCCTGGGCAAGGAGATCATGGTATATGTTGAACGCATCGGCAACCAGGTAGAACAGTTTATTCATGTGCCTTTTACCGCCAAGTTTGGCGGCGCTACGGGTAATTTCAACGCGCATACCGTGGCTTTTCCCGCAAAAGACTGGGTGCAGTTGGGCAACGAGTTTGTGGAAGGTGTACTGGGGCTGCAACGCCAGCAGTTCACCACGCAAATTGAACATTACGATAACCTGGCCGCGCATTTCGATACCATGAAGCGGATCAACAATATCCTCATCGATCTTTGCCGTGATATATGGACCTATATTTCGATGGAGTATTTCAAACAAAAAACCGTGAAGGGCGAAGTGGGCAGCAGCGCCATGCCGCACAAGGTAAACCCCATCGATTTTGAAAATGCCGAAGGCAACCTGGGTATGGCCAATGCTTTGCTGGAACACCTGGCCGCCAAACTGCCCGTAAGCCGCCTGCAGCGCGACCTTACCGACAGCACCGTGCTGCGCAATATCGGCGTTCCCTTTGCACATATCATTCTCGCCATAAAATCCATTGAAAAAGGTTTGGGTAAACTGGTGCTGAACAGCGGCGCCCTACAGGAAGACCTGGATGCCAACTGGGCCGTGGTGACCGAGGCCATTCAAACCATCCTTCGCCGGGAGAATTATCCCGAGCCGTATGAGACCTTAAAAGAATTAAGCCGGGGTAAAAGCGGCATCAACCAGCAAACCCTGCACAAATTCATCGATGGGTTGCAGGTAAACGCTTCAGTAAAAAAGGAGTTGAAAAAGATCACCCCGCATAATTATACGGGCGTGCATCCTGAGTTTTAAACCGCCACCACAACATATCACATTTGGTTTCGAATTGTTCGAAACCATTTTTTTGCACCACGCGTATGCTGGCTGTATTGGTTTTGTGTGTTTCGGCCAGTACATAATGGATATCGGGCCGTTGAGCCGCCCATTGTAAAATACCGCCCACCGCTTCGGTCATAATACCCCGGCCCTGCATAGAAGGCATGGTGCCATAACCAATTTCTACGGTCCCGTTGTTGGGAAGCCCTTTAAAACCCAGTTCAGCTACAATGGCGCGGGTTTGTTTGTCTACCACCAGCCAGAAAGTATGGAACAGGTAACCGGTTTCCCCGGCTGCCTGCATACCGGGCAGCGTGTGGCGCTGCACCGATTCTTTTACCTGTGGTGAAATAATGCGGCCTGTCGACTTCAGATCGAGCGCTTTCTCCAGTTTGTTGCCGGCCTCCAGGTACAATTGAAGCTGGGCATAATTGAGCGGGAAAATATGCAGTCTTTTCGTTTCGATGACGTTGGGATTGTGGTATACAAAATGGCAAAGCGCTGCAAGGGGCGCCTCCTGTTTAAAACCGCATTTCAGCAATACTTTTTGAGAAGCCTGGTTGGCGGCTTCGGTGAGAGCCACTATTTTCGGCAGCTTCATTACCTCAAATGCATACTGCAAGCCCGCTCGTACCGATTCGGCGGCATAACCCTGGCCCCAATACGCTTTTAGCAAGGCATAACCCAGTTGTATTTCGGGCCGGTTCTCAACGGGAATGATGGCAAAGGTGCCGATGAACTCGCCGGTGGCTTTAAGCAGCATGGCCCAGCGGCCCATCAGGGGATGATGTTCGTAAAAGGCAATGTTTTGAAGCAAAAACACATTACAGGCTGATCGGCTTTTGGGTTCGCGTATATACCGCATTACCTCGGGATCGCTGTTGAGCCGGAAGAAATGTTCTTCATCTGCCTTTACATAGCGGCGTATAATCAGCCGTTCGGTTTCAAAGATAACTTGCATAATCAGTAACCCTCCGACTTCAGACCTCCGACTTCCTACTTCCTCCTCACACCGCTTCCTTGTGGATCTCGCTGGTGAAATGGAATTCGATATCGGGGTTATTGGTCCGCTCGGTATTCAAAAACCATTCACTCTGGGCCAGGTACACCAGGTGGCCGTCTTTATCGGTGGCGATGTTATTCGACTTAAAACGGGTGAAATCGTCCAGCTTTTTGGGATCATTGCTGGTGATCCAGCAGGCCTTGTAATAAGGCAGGGCCCTGAACTCGCAGGAAGCGCCGTACTCCTGTAAGAGGCGGTACTGGATCACTTCAAACTGCAGGTCGCCCACACAGCCGATGATCTTTTTATTACCGCCAAACTGGGTGAATAACTGGGCCACCCCCTCATCGGTAAGCTGCAAAAGACCTTTTTCCAATTGCTTGGTTTTCATCGGGTCTTTATTGATTACCTCTTTAAATATTTCAGGTGAGAAGGAAGGTATGCCGGTAAAATAAAAGTCCTCTCCTTCGGTGAGGGTATCACCTATTTTGAAGTTACCCGTATCGAACAAACCCACCACGTCGCCGGGGAAGGCTTCTTCTATCACATCCTTATCACGGGCCATAAAAGTGTAAGGATTGCTGAAACGGATATCCTTATCCAGCCGCACATGATGGAAATATTTGTTGCGCTCGAAACGGCCCGAGCAAACACGCAGGAACGCAATGCGGTCGCGGTGTTTTGGGTCGAGGTTGGCGTGTATCTTAAAAATGAAGCCGGAGAATTTGTCTTCCGTGGGCGCCACATCGCGTACCGTGGTGGCGCGGCTGCGGGGTACGGGCGCTATCCTGATAAAGGTGTCGAGCATTTCCCTTACCCCGAAATTGTTGATGGCGCTACCAAAAAATACCGGGGCTACCCTGCCTGCTGTATAGTCTTCGCTTTTCAGTTCGCCATATACACCATCGATCAGTTCCACGTCTTCGCGCAGCAGGGCGGCGTCTTTTTCGCCCAGTTTGTCGTCGAGCAGTTTGCTGCTGAGGTCGGTGATGCGAATGGTATCTTCATCGGCGGCCTTGGTATTGGCGGTGAACAGCAGCAGGTTTTTATCGTGCAGGTTGTACACCCCTTTAAAGTCCTTGCCGCTGTTGATGGGCCAGGTCATGGGATGCAGGGAAATCTTTAGTTCTTTTTCGATCTCCTCCAACAGGTCGAAGCGGTTTTTGCCATCGCGGTCCATTTTGTTGATGAACACGATCACCGGGGTATCGCGCATACGGCATACTTCCATGAGGCGGCGGGTTTGCTCTTCCACCCCGTTTACGCTGTCTATTACGAGGATCACACTGTCTACCGCGGTGAGCGTACGATAGGTATCTTCCGCAAAGTCTTTGTGACCAGGGGTATCCAGCAGGTTGATGAGTGTGTTTTTATACTCGAAGCTCATGACGGAGGTGGCCACAGAGATACCTCTCTGCCGCTCGATCTCCATAAAGTCGCTGGTGGCGTGTTTCTTGATCTTGTTGCTTTTTACCGCGCCGGCGGTTTGAATGGCGCCACCAAAAAGCAGGAACTTTTCGGTAAGCGTGGTTTTACCGGCATCGGGGTGCGATATGATCGCGAATGTGCGTCGTTTATTGATCTCGTTATTGTATTTCATTGTGTGTTAGCCGCGCAAAGGTACTACTTATCAAAACAATGTAACTGCCCAGCTCCGCCTGAATTGTTCACCCGGCGCTAATTCATTGATACCCTCTTTTTCGTCGAGGTTTTGACCAGCCCCTACAATATCGGCAATACCGCACCAGGGTTCGATACATACAAAGTCGGCGTTTTTGGCGGCCCATATGCCCAGGTAGGGAAAACCCGGGTAATCGAAGCGCAGTCCCCGGGGTGTTTTATCTGAACGTAAATTTACAATAGACGACGACATTCCTTTCAAAACCAATGCATCAGATAAAAACAATTCTTTCGATAATGGGAGCCGTTTTGTTTGCTCTAAAAGTGGTTTTGGAGTGGTTTCTATCAGTCCCTCCTTCGAAATGGGCCAGCGGGGCGCCGTTTCTTCCTGGTCAAATTCGAGGTAATAGTCGGAATATTCAGTGCCTTCGGCCAGTGGCAGCTTAAAAGCGGGGTGACCGCCTACGGAGAAGTACATAGCCCCATCGCCGGTATTTAGCACTTCATAAGTAACTGTTAATGAATTTTCATACAGACTGTATTTGATTCTAAATTCGAAATCAAACGGGTAAACCTTGCGGGTAGTATCGTCGGACTGTAAAAGGAAAATGGCGCTGTCGGTCTGCTGCTCTTCTACCACAAATTGTTTGTCCCGGGCAAAGCCATGCCGGGGCAGTTCGTAGGACTGGCCTTTGTAGAAATAGGTATTGTTTTTCAGCGTACCCACGATCGGGAATAAAACGGGTGCGTGTTTGGCCCATACAGCCGGGTCGCCATTCCATAGATAATCGAGCTGGTGCCCATTGTGATACAACTGCGACAGTTCTGCTCCTTTGGCATTGATGCAGGCCTGTATTTCTGCGTTCTTTATTGCTAACATAGTGATTTGCATGGGCTCTAAGTTAGTCAAAATCACCATGGCTGGCATGTGTATTGAATCGTTTCACCTAAACAAATACATATGGAGTTCACTACGGAAGTCGCTGTCAGGCTGCTTATTTCCGTTTTGATCGGCGGCATCATTGGTGCGGAAAGAGAGTACCGGAATAAATCCGCCGGTCTGCGCACCCTGATGCTGATCAGCCTTGGTGCGGCCCTCTTTACCATTTTATCGATGGAGATCGGCGCGGAGAACTCGCCAGACCGCATTGCCTCCAATATCGTACAGGGTATTGGTTTTGTAGGCGCAGGCGTGATCTTTAGCAGCAGCATGGGCGTAAACGGCGTTACCACCGCGGCCACCATTTGGGCCACAGCAGCCCTGGGTATGTGTGTGGGCGCCGGTCATGAATATATAGCTCTCGCCGGCGCCATAGCATTGGTGGGCATATTGCATGTGTTTACAAAAATTGAGATCTGGATAGACAAGATCCACCGGGTGCATACTTATAAGATCGAATGTATATATGAAGAAAATATTCTTGAACATTATGAAGCCCTGCTGAAACAACACCATCTGTCTTTTGCGCGAGGCACCCAATCGAGGACCCACAACATGATCACCAGCGTATGGGAGGCCGGTGGCAAAAGAGATGATCACGACCGCTTTATTCATTACATATTGAAGGACCCGCAGGTGCAGCATTTCGAGTTTTGACCGCTTGTCCTTCTCATGCCCGGTATATTCAATTTTCAGCTACATTTGAACCATGCGCCGTATACTCGAAATACTGGGCAGCAGCCTGAACTTAACCTGGCAGGAATTCAAAAGTCATAAAGTGCGCACCCTGTTATCATTAACGGGTGTGGCCTTTGGCATCTTTTGCATCATCAGCGTGCTGGCCACGGTAGACAGCCTGGAATACGTGGTGCAAAAAGACATCAAGGCCCTTGGCACCAATACCGTATATATCGATAAATGGGAATATGCCGGCGGCCCCGATTATCCCTGGTGGCGCTATGTAAAAAGACCCGCGCCCAGGTTGGAGGAAATGAAACTGCTGAAACAAAAAGTGCCCGCGGCTGCCAACGTAGCCTTTAACCTCAACATCCAAAATACGGTGGGGTTTGAAGATGATATCATCAACAACGTGATATATTATGGCGTCACCGATGAGTTTGTAAACATACAGCCCATAGAAGTGCAGCAGGGCCGTTTCCTGCAGGCCGCCGATTACGACTATGGCGCCAGTGTGATGGTGATTGGCTATACCATTGCCGAAACGCTTTTTGGCAAGGCCGAAAAAGCCGTGGGAAAAACCGTGACGCTCAAAGAAGGCAAAAGGGCGCAGGTGATAGGGCTTATCAAAAAGCAGGGTAAAAGCACCATCGGCGGATGGGATTATGACAACAGCATTTTGCTGCCGGTGGAGTTTATGAAACAAATGGTGCGTGAAGAGTGGAGCAACCCCGTGATCATGGTGCAGGGTAAGGAAGAAATACCCATGGCGCAGTTGCTTGATGAACTGACCGGCGCCATGCGTTCGATACGGAAATTAAAACCCACTGAAGAAAATGATTTTTCGTTGAATGACATCGATGCCTTCAGCAGTTTTGCCAGTGAGATCTTTGGCGGCATCAATAAAGGCGGATGGTTTATCGCTTCATTGTCTTTAATAGTGGGTATGTTTGGCGTGGCCAATATCATGTTTGTAACCGTAAGGGAACGAACACCGCAGATTGGACTGAAAAAAGCCATCGGCGCCAGGCGCAGTACTATACTCACCGAGTTTTTACTGGAGTCGGCCTTTCTTTGTATCATGGGCGGGCTGTTGGGGCTGATCGTGGTATTTGTGCTGACGCTTATTTCAACGGCTGTATTTGGGTTTACTGTATTTATAGCTCCCAGGATATTGATACTGGCAGTTTCTATTTGTATTATAGTGGGTGTGCTGGCGGGGATCATTCCCGCTTCTATTGCCGCGCGTATGGACCCAGTGGTGGCGATACGCAGCAAATAATGCATTAATTTGCGCCCGTGAGCACTACCATTTTAGCAATCGAATCATCCTGCGATGAAACATCGGCGGCGGTTTGCCGCGACGGCCGCATCCTTTCCAACTATATCGCCAACCAAACCGTGCATGAACAATATGGCGGCGTGGTGCCCGAACTGGCTTCCAGGGCGCATATGCAAAACATTGTGCCGGTGGTGCACACGGCTTTGCAAAAGGCTTTTCCCGGTGAAACCGGCAACCTGCTATCAACCGTCGACGCCATAGCCTTTACCCAGGCGCCGGGGCTCATCGGTTCGTTGCTGGTGGGGGCACAGTTTGCCAAGTCGCTTTCACTCGCATTGAATATTCCGCTTATTGCCGTACACCATATGCAGGCGCATGTGCTGGCCAACCTCATCGACGATCCCAAACCTTCGTTTCCCTTTTTATGTCTCACGGTGAGTGGCGGCCACACACAGATCGTGTTGTGCGAATCGCCGCAATCGCTGCAGGTGATCGGCGAAACCATGGACGATGCAGCAGGCGAGGCATTTGATAAATCGGCCAAGCTGCTGGGACTGCCCTACCCTGGCGGACCGCTGATAGACAAATACGCCAAAAACGGCAACCCCAAACGTTTTGCTTTTCCCGAACCGCAGATACCCGGTTTGAATTTCAGCTTTAGTGGTCTCAAAACCGCCATCCTGTATTTTTTGCAGGAGCAAACTGCCAAAGACCCTGATTTTATACAAAAGAACCTGGCCGATATTTGCGCTTCCATACAACACCGCATCGTTTCTATATTGCTCAATAAACTGAAAGCAGCTTCCTTCCAAACGGGCATCAAAAATATCTGTATTGCAGGTGGCGTATCGGCCAACAGCGGTTTGCGACATGCTTTTACCGAAATAGGAGAAAAATACAAATGGCAAACCTATATACCGGCATTTCAGTACTGTACCGATAATGCCGCCATGATTGCCATCACCGCTTATTATAAATACCAGGCCGGCGAGTTCAGCGGACTGCAGGTAAGTCCAACCGCCCGGGCCGACTGGTAACATCGATCATCCCTTAGTAAAACATCCCTACATGCCCAATCCTTATTTCCAGTTTAAACAGTTCACCATTCAGCAAGATCAATGCGCGATGAAGGTTTGCACCGATGCCTGTATACTGGGCGCCTGGTTTTCGGCCAAAATACCTGAATACAGCACCGTGCTGGATATCGGCAGTGGCACCGGATTATTGATGATGATGCTGGCGCAACGCTCCAGCGCCGAGATCCATGGGATTGAGATAGACCTTGATAGCTACAAACAATTAAAGGAAAACATTAGCCAGAACAAGTGGCGGGAGCGGCTCAAGGCCTTTCCCGGTGATGTACGTACCTATGCTTTTCCTGCCAAATACAACTTCATCATCAGCAACCCGCCATTTTTCGAGAACGACCTGGCCAGTGACAAGGAACGCGAGCAGGTGGCCAAACACAGCAAAACGCTTACGCTCGATGAATTGATTACCGTGATAGATAAGAACCTGCAACCCTTTGGCTCCTTTGGTGTGTTGCTGCCCTACCACAGGTGGGCGTATTTCGATAAGCTGGCCGCTGCCTTTGGTTTTTTTCTTACTGAAAAACTGTTTGTGAAGCAAAGCCTGCGGCATGGGTATTTCCGGGCTATTCTACATTATAGCCGCAGGCGGGAGCAGTTTGCGCCGGGGTATGAATTGATTATACAAAAGGAAGATGGTGCGTATACGGGGGAGTTTGTAGAGTTGTTGAAGGATTATTACCTGTACTTATAAACAGCCCGCGCAACGACCAACCGCCCGAACCCTGGCTGCTTCGGCACTTCCTGTTCTATATAAAAATTTATTCAATTAACTCTCCTCCAACTCCTTAAATAACAACATAATATATATTCTTATGCCATCGATCAAAAAAAACTCCATTTCAATTTCCTTTGCACGAAAATCGTGGAAATACGGTCACAATTTGTAATATTTACACTCGCGATACGATTAAGGCCCGATTAAAAACCTACATGTACATGACTAGTAAACTGTGGAACAGTTTTATCACCCTTGGTGTGGTTGTATTTATTATTGTTGTTGCATGTCGCAAATCCGCTACCCCTGCTGCCGATACCGGTGCATTGTTTGCCGACAGCCTGGCCCTGGATAAAAAAGCCAACAGCGATTGCCCGAACGCACCTGATTATGGCGATAGCATCATTTATGGAAAATGGCGGGGACCACACAACGATTACACTGTAAAACCGAAAAAGATAAAGGACGATGGTCGTTTTTTTGCCTGGCCCCAGGGCCTGGTACTGGACCCCGCCACCGGCGAAATCAATGTAACACAAAGTGAAGCAGGCGTTCGTTATAAAGTGGGTTTTGTAAAAAGCGGTACTACCGATACCTGTTTTACCACTGTAATACTGGCCGGCATCACCTACCTGGATGGTATCTATTCACTGGATGGCAGTGATACCCTGGCCAGCCCGTATTATAATGCCAATCCGGCCTCGGCGCCCGTTTGCGATGCCAGCGACGACAACGATTATCCCGGTCAGGGCCAACCCGGCGGTAGCCAACGTTGCGAGTTCGACGACGACGATGATGACGACAACGGGAATGGCAAAGACGATGAACCGCCACCAGGCAAAAGCGCCAATGCGCAAAAACTGAAGGTGCGTACAAAAAGCGGTATCATCAACCTGAAAAAATCATTTACGGAAGGCATATTCGGCGTCAACCCGCAAAACGGGGATAATAAAAAGGTCACCATCTACTACCGTCTGAACGATAAAGGCAACAAGGTGCTGCAAAGTATCACTGTAGATGTTTGGTTTTACAACAGGCCATCGGATGTTCCGGCTGCACAAAAAGAGGTGATCACCAACAGGCAGTTGGAATTTGCACAATTGATGGTGGTAGATAGCAGACCCCGTCCGCCGCAGATCGTGATAACGCGGTATTCATTTTAGGTTTATATTGGACCAGGTTCGTAGAACCAGCGTTTGAAATTTGAAATTGCGGTTATCTATTATGTCAATATCATGGAAAAACTGGTTGCTGGTGGCGGCTGTATGGTTATGCCTGTCATATGATACCGGACATCCGGCCACTACCCCATCGAACATCAGGGAGCTTTATCACAAAGCCAACCAGTTGTTCCACCTTGATAATCCCACCAATCGCACCGACAGCCTGGCCCTCGCCGCTTTTGAACAGGTGATTGGCGAAATGCGCAAAGCCAAACTGCTGCACGATACCACCCTGTTTTTCTCCTGGCTTCGAAAAGGTGTGCTGCACGACGTAAAGGAGCAATACACCGAAGCAAAACACGCCTACTTACAGGCGGAGGCCATCAAAAAACTCAACCCTGCATGGAGCGATTCGCTGCTGTATGAAGTATATATTTATGCCGGCACCGATTATTATTACCTGAACAATTTCGATTCCAGCAATTACTTTTTACTGGAAGCCGAAAACCTGGTGCGCAGCTTTCCCGGCATACAACAAAAAGAACGGTTGTACAATGCGCTCGGCGCCCTGTACTACGAACGCGGCAATTTCCTGCAAAGCAAGAATTATTTTTCAAAGGCGCTCGACATCGTTTCAAGCCGCCACCCGGTAGACGTGGTGTCGGCCATGAACTTCGAGAATAATATGGCCGCTTCGTTTAACAGGCTGGGTCAATTCAACCAGTCGCTGGCCATCTATAATAAACTGCTCACGCCGCTTAATCAATACAAAAGCGCTACCTACAACAATATGGGCAAGGCTTATTTTGCCCTGAAAAAATATACTGAGGCCATGAATTGTTACCGCCGGGTAAACCCCAACGAAGTACCCGGCGTATTAAATGAAATGGCCAAAACGCAGCTGCAACTGGGGCATCCCGATTCAGCCGCCTGGTATCTTAGCCGGTGGGACATTTTAACTTCGCAGAAAAAACTATTGTACAACAGTACCGATGCCGGTACCAATCATTTGTACAGGGCCGGCCTGCTGGTAGCCCGTGAACAATACGAGGCCGCCCTGCCCGAATTGCAAAGGGCCATCATAACCTTCAGCGGCAATTTCAAAAACGAAAACATCTACGCCAATCCGGGCAATTTCATTGGCAGCTTTACCTCATACAAATTATTCGATGCCCTGTATAGTAAAGCCACCACTTTCGAAAAGCTGTACCAGGTGCAACAACAGGAAAGCTGGCTGCAGGCGGCATCGGCCACGTATACCAGTGTTATTTCGCTGCTGCGGTACATCGAAAAAAGTTATGATACCGATGATGCCAAACTGTTCCTGAAAAACAACAGCCAGGCCGTGTACCAACATGCCTTCCTGGTGTACCTGGCATTGCACCGCCTGCACCCTACCGGCGGCTACCTGGAGCAGGCCTTTATTACCTGCGAAAAAAGCAAGGCCTCTGTAATGTATGCGGGACTCAGCGAGCGGTCGTTCACCAGCATTCCCGGTATAGAAAGATCACTGATACAAAAAGAAAGAAATATACGCTACAACCTGGCGCGCCTGGGTATCAAAAGCGATCAAACACAAGACAGCGCCACGCTGCAGGCTATTGCCAAAGAAAGAGCGGCTATGGAAATTGAACTGGCGCAGGTGCAGCAACGCATCGAACAAAACAGTTCGTATTACAAACAAAAATACAATGATACTTTTCCGGGTATAGCGGCCATCAGGGAAAGACTGGAATCGCCACAGGCGCTGATCAGTTTTTATACCACGCCGCAGCAATTGCACGTGTTTGTGATCACCCGTTCAGATTTTACGTATACGCTCATCGATTCATTTAACCAGGTGCAGGACAATATTGTGCAATGGCTCGATGCCCTGCGAACCACCGAAAGCGGGCGCAAGTTCAATGGCGAAAAATGGGGCGCCGCTTTATTCCGCCAGCTGGTGCAGCCACTGCAATCGCTGGCCAACAACAAAGCACAATGGATCATCATTCCCGATAATATTTTATACTTTCTTCCCTTCGAATCACTGCCTGCCGGCAACGGCGGTAAGTACCTGCTGGAAACAAAAGAGCTCAGTTACCAGTTCTCGGCCCGTTTTATCGAGGATCCCGATGAGGAGCATACGGTGCCCTCCTATTCGGTGCTGGGCCTGGCGCCTTTTGCCGGCAAGGGCATGCCCTTTCCGCATCATGCATTTTCGTATATGAACCAGCTTCCCGCATCGGGACAGGAGATTGCCGGGCTTACCGGGAAGTTTTATATCGATCAGCAGGCCACCAAACAACAGTTCCTGCACGATATCAACCACTACCCGGTGGTGCACCTGGCCACCCATGCCATGGCCGATAGCAGCAACAGCGCCGCTTCCTTTATTGCTTTTTATCCAACCGCCAAAGCGGCTTCAGAAAATGCCTTGTTCCTCGAAGAATTATACAGCCTGCAAATGGATGCCACGCGGCTCATCATCATCAGCGCCTGCGAAACCGGACATGGCCGCCTGGTAAACAGCGAAGGGGTATTGAGTCTTACACGCGGTTTTGCTTATGCCGGTTGTCCCAGCATCGTGAACAGCTTATGGAAGGCCGATGATGCCGCTACCTCTGCCATACTGCAACAGTTTCATCATTATCTTAAAAAGGGATATACCAAATCAAAGGCATTGCAACAAGCCAAGCTCGATTACCTGCACAGCGATGCCATCAATAAAAGCCCCGGTTATTGGGCGCATCTTATTCTCACCGGAGATACGGAGCCCATTGTTTCAGGAAATCATTACAGGTGGTGGTTACTGCTTCTTGTTGCGATAACGGCAGGCGCCGTGTTCATAAAGAAAGGCTGGAAAAAAATAAAAAAAGTCGACGTGGGCCAATCATAGAAGTCATGGATTTTAAAATTGCTCTGATGTGTGTACTCCGGACTACAGCAGGTTTTCTGCTTTTATCCTTTTAGGCAAAACGACGTCGACTTTTACATAGTTCAACATCCACCGGGAGGCGGAATCAACAATTTATATTCAATATGTTTTTCTTTTTTGTAAAGATAACCGGGAAACCGGTAAGGGTTATCCCGGTTAATAATTTGATCAGGAAGAACAAGGGTTTGGTTAGGCTTTGCGTGTTGATGAACTTTTTAAGAATCTCAATCGTGAACCGTGCTTTCAGAGGTTAAGCCAGATTAATGGATATAGGATCTCGGGAATAAGATAGAAAAAACCACACTGGTTTCTCTGTCGTGGTCCGTCCCATCACGGCGTGAACCGGTGACGGGGAGGCCACTCAGGCTTCCATGCGTGGTTCTTTCAAGAACGTATATAGAAACTATAAATGCTTGATCAAAGAACTGGTACCTTATAAATTAGTAACCGCAGGCCTTTCAAACGTAACCATCCAGCCAGCACTTTTTTTTAAAAAATTTTGTAACTGGTTCTCAACTATTTACCCGACTTAAACGAAACAATCGACAGGTCGAGTGACGACAAACGTTCAGCCTGTTCATGATACAGGTGTTTGGTATCGCCTTGTATTTTTTTGATGATGGCGATGGCTTCCCCCGTCTTATTAAGTGCCAGCAAATTCAGGGCCATGTAATACTCCGCTTCATCCTGGAAATAATTATCGCCTGTACGTGCATTTTGCATCAATACCTGTTGCAGGTTGGCGGTGGCCTGTTCAAACTGGTTTAATTCCATGTGGGCCATGGCTGCGAGGAACCAGGCTTTATTGTCTTTTCCGGCCGATCTATTAAATGCATCCAGCACCAGCTGCCAGTTTTTGTTGCGGTAGGCCTGTTCCATGTCGTTCATGGTAGTGCCGCTGCGGATGGTGTTGAGCGTATAGGCGCGGTAACCCTGTTTGTACAGGTCGTCGGCATTGGTAGACACATATTTCACCACGCTAAAAACCACCAGCGCCATGGCTGCCATGCCCATTACCCGTAGCATCATTCTCCTGGTGCGTGAGGGTACAGGGGCTTGAAGCTGATTGGCGTTGGAGGCCTTATACGCAGCTTTTACCTGTTCCACCTGTTCATACAGGGCTGTATATTCAACAGCCTGTACCGCTACCTGCAGGTACTGCCATTGCTGGCGTGTTGTTTCATCGGTTTCGATCAACTTTTCAACTTCCCGTGCCTCCTGTTCGGTGAGGCTGTTGTCGAGGTAATCTATTAACCGGGAATCGTTTTGATTGGACATATTATGGTTTGTTACTGATCATGCGGGCGATGGCAGGGTTGTCCCTGACCATACCGGTCAAATGCTGTAAGCACTTGTATTTTTTATTTCTCACCACCTGCTCGTTTTCGTATGGCAGGTGTTGAACAATTTCCTTCATGCTCAGATTCTCATAATAAAACAACGTCAGGATCTTCTTGCAGTGTTCGCCCAGTCGCTCGATCATCGTCATGAACTGTTGTTTGACCTCCCTGTCGGCTATATACTGGCTTACATCCATTTCTTTCTGTTCGCGGTTATTCTCGAATATCTGCTCGCGAATACCGGAACGTTGTTTTTTCTTCAGTTCATTCAGCCAGATATTACGTGCAATGGATACTAGGAAAGTTTTAATGCCTGCTTCCCCACGATACTTGTTTTTTCTCACCAGGTCGATGAAGATGACCACCGTTTCCTGGAATACATCCTCGGCATCCTGTTCGGTGCCGCTGTTAGCGCGTATAAAAGAACTTACGGTTTGGGAGTACTGCTGATAAATGAAATAGATGGCGCTATTCAATTGATCACCCTTTCTGACGGCAGACAGCAGGTCGACCTCAGCATACAAATTGCCCTTTATCATAGCCAGGTATTAAATAGTAAACGCCGGATGCTTTTTTGTAACCGGCGGCGATGCACTTTTTGTAGAGAACGTTTTATGCCCTACATTTCGGTTATAAAATTATAAAAGATTGATTTATAATGTCGTATTTAGTGGTTAGGAGCCCATTTAATTGATATATATCAATTAAAATAAAGGGTAGCCCAGTAACCAACTGAACCGATGTTAAGTGGACATTTTTTTTTGGTTAATATAAGTGTGAACTTTGCGGTTCAGCAATAAGTTATGCACATGTGGATGAAAATCTGGAAGGTGATCAGGAAGATATTGTTGCCCCGCAAGAGCTGCTGCAAGTAAGCGGCTGTCGCTTTTTACCCTTTATTTGTCGTTGTTGGCCCCCATAGTTTTTTAAAAACTGGTACATCTTTGACGTACAAAATTTTTAGCTATGGAAAAGAAAGTGTATAAAATCAACATCAACGCTACCCCCGAAAAAGTATGGAATGTATTGTGGGACGATGCCTCCTACCGCCAATGGTCGGCTGCTTTTGCCGAAGGTTCAAAGGTGAAAACCGACTGGAAAAAAGGCAGCAAGGTGTATTTCCTGGATGGTAACGACATGGGTATGGTGTCTACCATCGTTGAAAACAAACCCAATGAATTCATGGCGTTTGAACATATCGGGATCGTCAATAATGGCGTGGAAGATTATGATAGTGAGGAGAGCAAAAAATGGAGCAATAGTTTTGAGAATTACACCCTGAAAACAGCGAATGGCGGTACCGAGCTGGTAGTGAATCTTTCCTCCAACGGTATTCCTGCCGAATACAAAGAATATTTTGAGCAGGCCTGGCCAAAGGCTTTGGATAAACTCAAGGAACTGGCCGAAGCTTGACTTTAAATGGCCGGTACTGACCAATTGTTTTAGCCCCGGCAATTTATTACTCCAATGCGCCCGACTTTCTTTTAAATTTTTTACGCACCAGGTATCCTTTCCACAACCACAACCCCGACAAAACCAGCAGGGGAAATATGATCCACCGTACAATCATCGTACTCACTGGAAAATTAGATACCGGTCCGTACAGGTAACCCACAATTGGAATGCCCAGTACGATATGTACCCATCGTATGATCTTTCTTTCGGTTGAAGCTTTCATCTTTTTATGTTTGTTGTATAAAGCTACCAACCATCGCTCCTGCCCTGTGGCATGTGTAGAGATCAACCGAAAATGAATCGACAAAATGGTATATTTAACCTATGCCAACAAGAACTGAGAAAGAAAAAATGCTGTCCGGGGAATTGTACGATGCACTGGATGCGGAGCTTTCCGCCGACCGGCTTAAAACCCGTTTGCTTATCAAAGAACTGAACGATTCCCGCGAGGATGATACAGCCGGCCGTCAACGGATATTATCCGAACTACTCCCCCATGCCGGCACCGGTCTTTGGTTGCAACCGCCTTTTTATTGTGATTATGGATATAATATCAAAACCGGTGAAAAAGTATTCTTCAATTTTAATTGTGTGGTGCTCGATGTGATGGAGGTGAATATCGGCAGCCGTACGTTGTTTGGCCCCAACGTACAGGTGTACACCGCCACGCATCCCCTGGATGCAAAAGAACGCGCTACGGGACTTGAATATGCAAAGCCAATTACAATAGGAGAAGATGTTTGGATTGGCGGAAGTGCCGTGATCTGTCCGGGCGTTACTATCGGTGACCGTGCTGTGATTGGAGCAGGCAGCGTAGTAACAAAAGATATACCCGCTGATGTTTTCGCGGCAGGCAATCCCTGCAAAGTTATTCGCCGGTTGCCCTGATAATTTTCGTATCTTTTGCTCGTAGCCTAAAAAACAACTATATGAAACCAAAAACTGTTAACACCCTGTATTGGGTATTTACTATCCTGTTTGCCGCGCTTATGATCTATTCTTCCTGGGGCAGCATCATGGTTGACCAGGCATCCAAAGACCTTATAAACGGTTATCTTGGCTTCCCGGTGTATTTTATACCGTTTACCGGCGTGGCCAAACTCATCGGGTCTATAGCCATCCTGATACCCGGGTTAAGAACGGCCAAGGAATGGGCCTATGCCGGTTTGTTTTTCGACCTGGTTGCCGTTGTATATTCCAGCATTGCCGCATCCAACAAGTTCGACCCTATGTTGAGCTTTATGCTGATATGGTTTATACCGGGGATCTTATCGTATTATTTCTGGAAGAAAAAATTGCAGATCGAAACGGCGAAAGCTGTGTAATTAAAAAAAAGTCCCGATGATGTCATCGGGACTTTTTTACTAAGCATCCGGAATTTCAGGCTCTACCAGTTTGGCCAGCTTTTCCAGCGATTCCTGCCAGCCCAGGTAACAGAATTCGGCAGGTATGGCTTCAGGAATATTTTCCTGTGTAATATTAAGTTCAGTACCGGCTATTGTTTTCTTTAGCGATATCGTGGTGACGATCTCTCCCGGCAGGTTGGGATCATCGAACCGGTCGGTGTATTTCAAAAACTCGTTGGGTTTGAGCTCTACGTAGCTGCCACCAAACGAATGACCGTTACCGGTGTTGAAATTCTGGAACGACATCCTGAAGGTGCCACCCTGTTTTACATTCATTTCATGAACGGTACAGGTAAATCCATAAGGAGGCAACCAGGAAGCGATGGCTGCGGCATCGGTAAATGCACGGTATACTTTTTCGGGAGACGTTTTAAGCATTCTGTGCAGGGAAACTGAATTGTTTGACATAAGCTATATTTTATTTGTTTTTGATGATTGCAACACCACAAAGATGGTGTGAAATTTCATTACTAAAGGTGGCAGTACAGGACTAAATAGAGGGGTATTTGTGACATCGATATTATTTATCCAAACCCGCCTGTTTGAATGCCTTAACCAGCTTTTCCGCGATGATCGCATTTCCCTTATCGGATGGGTGCAATCCATCGTAGGTGACGTTGCCGGCCTCAGGCGGATAGGGATACTCGTCGTTTTTGGCGTCGAAGGGTACTTTAGTGGATTTGGGATAGCGATAATTGACATATTTGCCCGTGCGGGGATCTTTCAAACGCTTGAAGTGTACCATATGCCGGATGTTGATCCGGGGATCGTGGTACAGGTCGATCACCGGTATATTTTCGAGTTTGCCGATGGCGGTCACCGCGTTGGCAAATGTTTCCAGTAATTGCCCGTTTTTAGGTTTGTACGAACCGTATGCGTTATTGGTAGCATTGAACAGGTACACAAAATCGTTACGCTGCATAGGTGTGATAAGCCAGATTTTTGCATCGGGGTTTAACCGGCGTATGGTATCGAGGATGATGCGGAAGGAGCCGTATAAGGTTTCGGTGCCGGTGTTGTTCTTATAGTCGTTGATGCTGCCTACAGGGCGGCCGCCCCACCAGTCGTTGGTACCCAGGAAAACGGTGTATACATCGGCTTTCACCAGACCCAGCTGCCCCATTTTACTGGCAATATCACTCGCCTTCCAGCCATTGTGACCCTGGTTGATATACCGTATATTGGGCAGTTCGTCCACTACACGGGTTAAATAGCCTTTGGCAACACGATTCCCCGTTTCATCGGCATGATCGTTCAGATAAGTGATGGAATCACCAATAGCTACCCAAACCACCGGCTTTTGAGAAAAAGAATAAAACAACAATATGCCAATAAAAATAAACAGGTACTTTTTCATAAGATGCTTAAACAAGTTATCAAAAATAAATCAATAGCATGAGAAAACTAATATATGCCATCAACCTGACCATCGATGGCTGCTGCGATCATACCAAAGGGATACCCAACGAAGAGGTACATGAATTTTATACAAACATGCTGCGCGATACCGGTCTGCTTCTTTACGGGCGCATCACCTACCAGCTGATGGTGCCTTTTTGGCCCGATATGGCTAAAAACCATTCGGGGCAAACAAAGGCCATGAACGACTTTGCGCAAATATTCACTGCCATCGATAAAGTGGTTGTTTCAGGAACGTACAATGGTAGTGAGGCAACAATCATCCGCACCAACCTGCAGGAAGAAATACAAAAACTGAAACAGGCGCCGGGCAAGGACATTTTAACCGGTGGTGTTGATCTACCTTCGCAGCTTATTCAATTGGGATTGGTGGATGAATACCGGATTGTTGTGCACCCGGCGTTTGCCGGTGAAGGCAGGCGGTTGTTGACTGATATTCGTATGGAGCAATTACCGGTTAAGCTGGTTGAATCGATAAGTTTTAAATCGGGGCATGTAGCGTTGCGTTATACCGTTTGATCATTCGTGGTAATATCATGAAACACGCGGCAATGTCGCCGCCATCGCCGCGCCAGTAAAGCTGGTATTCATGGAAGGTTTAATTTCCGTACCACCTTACTCAACTGCTCAACAACAGGCCCATACGCCTTTTGATCAGCCAGATTCGTAGTCTCCTTTCCATCCTTTTCATGATCATACAATTCAACCGCCACCTTCTCACCACTTACGTAATCCTGCCACTCGGTATACCGGTAACGTTCTGTTCGTACAGAATATCCCATGTACTGAGGCTGACCTTTAAAATTGATCGGCCGTTGGTATTGCGTAAAGGCAACAGGCTTCAATTTAAAATGGGGATCATTCAACACCGGCTCCACACTTATCCCCTCCTGGTTGGGCGCCGCAGGCAATCCACATAAATTCACCACGGTGGGATACAGATCTACCAACTCCACCAGCGAGCTTGTTTGCTGCCCCTTGCCCGCACCCGGTAATTTAATCAACAAAGGCACCCGCGCAGCCATCTCATAGTTGGTAGCCTTGCCCCAAAGCTGTTGTTCGCCCAGGTGAAAGCCATGATCGGACCATAAAACGATCAGCGTATTATCATACATACCGGCTTGTTTCAACGCATCCAACACCCGCCCTATTTGTGCATCGGTATAGGATATGGCGGCATAATAACCATGGATCAACTCCCTTATCTTTTCCTTTGACAAATCACCGGTTTTGGCAATATCCCGGTAGCCACGCAGTTCATCCCAGTTATGCAGGGCGAAGTCGGGTGCATGCTCCGGTTTCGTTGTATACCCAGGCATTGGTAGCTGGTTTCGATCATATAGATCCCAGTACTTTTTGGGTGCACTAAAAGGCAAATGCGGCCGTCTGAAACCCAGCGCCAGAAAAAATGGCTTATTTCTTTTTTCGCTTAAAAAAGCAACCGCCGCATCGGCCACCTGGCCATCGATATACCGGTTGTCGGGTACATCGGCGCATTCCGATGCGTTTGCTTTCTCAGAACCTTTCCTGTTTTTATTAATGGGCAGCGCGTATTTCCCCGCCCTGCCGGTGATAGCCAGTATCTCCGGCGCAGACCATGAAAGCGAATCCTGCGCCCATTGTGGATCGTGGTAAATTTTACCGATACACTGCGCAAAATAACCATGCTGTTTAAAATACTGCGGCAGCGTAACCACATCGGCTACTGTACTTCTAAAATGTAATTTTTGTCCCCAAACCCTGGTGGTATTAGGCCGCAATCCTGTTAGCACCGAAGAGCGCGAAGCTGCACAAACAGCCTGCTGGCAATAAGCATTCAAAAAAACAGTGCTGCTGGCCGCCAGCCTGTCTATGTTGGGTGATTGTACAATGGGATTTCCATAACAACCCAGTTCGGGCCGCAGGTCATCTACCACAATAAATAATACATTCGTTTTGGAACCAACCTGTGCCTGTGCAGCCATGGATAACATACACAACCACCCACTTATCAAATATAAACGCATTCTGGTACTACTGTTTATTTTCTAAAGCAAGCATTGCAGCGGCAAACCTTTTTCCAAATTCGTCGGCCGAAGGACTGTCGAAATGCGTTCCATCCCCCTTGTGAACGAGGCCTTCTGAAGAAACAACGCGGGTATTTTTAACTGTTTCAGGTAATAGCTTTAATTGTTCATTGATCACCGAATACCGTTCGCGGTACCGGCCCAATTCCCCGGCAACAAAAGGCAGGTTGGAGTCTTTAACTTCTTTTCGAAAACGCTCGATCAAAACGCTTAACTTTTTAAGGTAGTCTTTTTCCCGGCCCGGGTTACTGTTCGCCTCACCCTGGTGCCAGATAACGCCTTTCACCACACCGTATTTCATCGCTTCCCTGATACGCGCCAACGCCTCATCATAAGGATATTTTTTTGTGGAGGTATGATAGCCACCAGGTTCCCAGGTTTCAATCGGACTGCCACCAACAGCACAAGGTATCAACCCGATGCGAACAGAAGGCTTTGCCTTTGCCATCTCTATGCCAAACGAAAGTCCGGGACCAACACCCACCATTTTGGGTTTGTCGGAATGTAACGGATGTTTTGCCAGCACCCACTCCCCTGCCTGGTTCAACTTGTATACCCGCTCGTGCGACATATTCGCAAACGTATCGGTGATCTTTCCCCTGCCCGCCATGTTCGACTGCCCGGCCAGTACATAAATATGAAAATTCGGATCGGGCTTTTTCCTCTTTTCACCGGTAGCACGGGATGACCTGCAAGCCAGGATAATAAAAGCCGCAAGAAGCGATAACAAACCAAACTTCAGAAAAAATGAAAATTTGCTCAACATAATAAATGAATTAATTACAATCGATTAAGGGATCACCACTTCCAATTCCCGTACAACGCTTTCTCCACCTTTGTAATTGACATTGGAAGCAACAAAGGTAACCTTATACGTACCGGGAACTGAATATCCATAAGAAAACCGGGTGAGCGGCGGATCGATGACGGTTTTAATACCAATCGCCCTGTCTGGTCCCATATCGGTTTCACCAATCTCAAACCCCTTACTGATGGCCCAGGATTCGGTTTCCACCTCTTTATTGAGATGGTTTCCATTCAGGCGAATAGCGCCGCTGCTTTCAATAACAGCACCGCGGTTGGGGTCTACAATAGCGCCATCGTTTACCAGCATCCAGTCGGCCGTGGTAAGCGTTGCCAGCGATGTTACACCCAATGCCGTTTCAGACTGCAGGGAAAATGCCCTTATCCGCCAGGTTGAATTGGCGCCATACTGCGATTGCGGTTTACAGATATAGCGGTAACCAATATACAGCGGTTTACCGGGCACCCGCAGATCCATAAGATTGCTTACACCCGAAGGTAATGAGGCGCTGGCGCCACGCACATTCAAGGCAAAACGATTGGTTACATCGGTCCAATGAGCCGCCCTGATCCGGGCTATATCCGGCGTGCCATCAAAATCGGAAGAAACCATTACAGTAAGCTGGTCATCCTGTGTGCCATTGTTGATAGTGGTGGAAAATGAAAGAAGGATCCCGTCCACGCCTAAAATTCTTCCATCCCGGAAAGCATAATCATTTCCCATCAAACCGGAATAAAACGACACTACGTCTGCCTTCCCTGACAATTCAAAGGTTACCTCTTTCACCGAATTTCCGGTGCTGTCCAACACCTCCTTTACCGTATAGCCGTTCACAGTTAGGTCTGGCGCCTCCACTTTTAGCTCCTTTTTACAAGCAAACGAACCAACAACAGCAATCAGCAGTATAAAGAATGTATTCAGTTTCATAATGGATGTTTAAAAGTTAGATTACCAGCCCGGGTTTTGCACCAGGGCCCTGTTGAGCGACATTTCCCTGGTGGGAATAGGAAATAAATAATCTCTCTCCTGCACATTCAACCCTGCGCGCGACTCAAATTTGTAGGCCGAGGCGGCAATTTGGTTGATCTCGGTTCCCGTAGCACGCATTTCTTCAATAAATACCTTCCACCTGATCAGGTCCCATTTGCGCAACCCTTCAAAACAAAGTTCCCTGGAACGTTCATCGCGCAAAAAGGCCCTGAAATTTTCTTTAGAACTCGCATCGCCGTCCGGCACTTCTGCATCGGCAGGTGTTGTAATATGGGCTATCGCCATGGCGCCGGTGCCACTACCTCCTGTTATAGTGATCACAGGATCGGAAGTATAAAAACTACCCCGGTTGGTGATGGTGATGGCAGTGATCTTTCCTGAAGTAATGGTCGCCGTCGCAGTTGCACCCGATCCGCCTCCACCAACGATCTCAACAACCGGTGGATCGGAAGCTGAATAACCACTACCTCCATCCGTTACCTCTATGGATTTTACCACCTCACCGTGTATCAACTTACCATAGCCCCTGCGGCGAACCAGGTTCACATACTCCACTACTTCGGGAGAAGGTGTGCTGGTCAACTCATTGTCGGCTTCGGCATACATCAACAATATGTCAGCGAAACGAAGCAGCGGATAATTAATGGGTGTAAAACTGGTATTCTTCGGACTTAACAATTCATACATCCGGCGATATTTGCCACAGCTTCGCTGCCAGGTATTGCTGGCCGGCCAGTATTGGCGCACAGCGTCATTGGCGCCCCCATAAATAAATGGAGCGATGTTCCAGTCTCTGCGTTCATCCAGCTCGTCGTACCGGTTGTAATGACGGGGCGTTGCATTGATGCGGCCCAGGCTGTAGCCGGTATCTACATTCATGCAACGGATACCATTGCGACTGCCCAGGCGCCCGCTTTCCACATAAGCATCTGATCGGTTCCCCCAGAACTCCACTTCCCATATACTTTCATTGATGTCGTATTTGTCCTGTGCCAGGTTGATAAACACCTGGTTGTAGGAAGGATTTAATGCATGACCGGCCTCGGGATCATCGATCACCATTTTAGCCCAATCACGGGCCTCGGCGTATTTCGACTGATCGTTCACCGGATGCCCGGCCATATGTAAACAAACACGTGCAAGCATACCTCTCACGGCGCTCTTGCTCACCTTGCCCGCATGCCCGATTTGCCTGATGGGTAATACCAGTTGCTCGGCCTCCTTCATATCTTTTAGTATCTGCTCGTACACGGTTTTTGCGGCCGCCCGCGGGTGTTGGGTATCATCGGGCGATTTGGTGAGCGATACGATCAATGGAACATCGCCCCACATTTGCACCAGTAAGAAATAATAATAAGCCCGCAGAAAAAGCGCCTCGCCTTTGATCACGCCTCTTTTTGTGTCGTCCATCTCCGGCTTATCGATATTTTCCAGCAACAGGTTCGCACGGCCAATACCACTATACAGTGTTCCCCAGGTGGCGTCGATAATGGCATCGGAGGTGGTCATGTTGTACACCTTTGGACCGGCGGTGGTTCCGGCATGACCATACACGCCCTCATCGGTAATATCAAAATTGTAAAACATGTTATCGCCATAGAGGTTGCCGCTTCCCAATATATCATACACGCCGTTCAGGGCAATCTGCAACTCTTCTTCTTTATCGAAATAATTAACCGGTGTTAAAAAATCGGAAGGATGTGTTTCGAGGAACTTTTTGCATCCCCCGCAAAGCATCAATATGAAAATGGGGTAAAATATGTTCGGGATTTTCATATACATAGTTTTAATGGCGCTAAAAAGAAGCTTTTAATCCAAATACAAGTGTGCGGGCCCGTGGATAGGCCGAATAATCAAAGCCCGGTGTAAGTGTGGAATTACGAACAGACACTTCGGGATCCATTCCCGAATAACCGGTCCAGGTATATAAATTCTGTGCAGAAACCGATGCCTCCAATCTTGTAAAAAACGTACGCTTCAATATACGCGAAGGCAACGAATAGGTGAACGAAACGGTTTTTAACCGCATAAATGAACCATCTTCTATATAGTAGTCGGAATAATAACCGGCAGGACCACCGCCACCCACGCGGTACATCTTGCTATGTTGGTTTTCAAAAGTCCACCGGTTGTTGTAGCTGGCATACTGGTTCAGGTTCGTTTTGTTGTTTACATTCCCTTCAAACATCATACGGTTGGCATTGTAGATATTGTTGCCATAAACCCATTGCACAAAAACATGTAAACTAAAGGCCTTGTACCGGAAATTATTGCTCAAGCCACCGGAATGTTTGGGAAGCACGCTCCCAATCACTACCCTGTCTTTTTCATCCACCACGCCGTCTGCATTCACATCTTTGTACCTGATGTGTCCCGGTTGTATGCGGTAACGGGCCATGCCGTTCGACGGCTCAGTAAGCTTCAGTGTATACGCACCGCTGGCAGATTCGTCAAAATCATCTACCTGGTACAAACCATCCGACAGGTATCCATAAAACATAGCGGCCGGATGATCCAGTGCGGCTATATAAAGCGGCACGTTATTAAAACTGTTTTCCCAGCCAACAGTACTCAACAGGTTTTCCTGGTTTTCGGCCAACCCTAGTACCTTATTGTTGTTGAAGCTGATATTAAAACCGGTTTCCCAGGAAAAAGAACTTGTGGTGATGTTGGTAGTGCTAAGGGTGAATTCCAAACCATCGTTCCTTATCTTTCCAATATTTTTATATACTCTTTGAAAACCGGTTTGTGCGGGCAGGTCGGCATTCAACAACAGGTCGTTGGTTGTTTTACGGTACACATCTACCGAAAGGGAAATGCGGTTGTTCAAAAAACCGAGATCTAAACCAAAATCAGCCTGGGCTGTACTCTCCCATTTCAGATCGGGATTGGCCAGGGAAGATTGGTAAATACCGTTAGACGGAGTGGCGTTGCCAAAAGAATAATAGGAGCTCGAAGACGAGTTCAGTGCGGGCAATGTGGCGAAATCGCTCACCCGGTTGTTTCCGGTAACACCATAACTCATGCGCATCTTGGCCTCGGAAATAAAGCGGAGCTTTTTCATAAACCGCTCATCACCCAAACGCCAGGCAAAGGCCGCTGATGGAAAATAGGCCCATTGATTTTGCGGCGCAAATTTCGATGATCCGTCTGCCCGGAAGCTGACGGTAAAAAGGTATTTCGACAACAAATGATAATTAACGCGCCCCAACAATGAGCTCAGTTTGTTATCCGACCGGCTGGTGGCTACGGAAACAGGGATACCCTGTTCCAACCCGTTAATGCCCAGCTTTTCGTTCGGTACATTTTGTGCCATAAATCCGTGGCGCTGCACCTTTGTACCCTGCAGGGTAAAACCCGTAAGTACTTCCAGTTTATTCGCCCTGTTGAATTGTCTTCTCCACGTAACAATATTTTCATTGAGCCAATTGTACCGTTCATAGTTTTGAATACTACCATACTGACCGCGAACATTTGAAGGAAGCCTGGGGGTTCCTTTCGAGGTCATGGAATTATAAAAATCCGAGTTTTTCCGGTTCAGCATCTCTATACCCACCGAGCTCCGGAACTCCAGGCCTTTGAAAAGCTTTGCTTCCAGGTAGGCATTCGCCATGAGGTTATTGGAAACAGAACGGCGGTATTCGTTTTCCACCGAAATAATAGGATTTACACGATAGTCGAGACTATGATCGATATCTTCATCCAGCAACTCACCACCCAAATCTTCCTCTTCATCGGGCAGCCCCATCACGGATCGTCCGGTCACCGGCCGGTATCCCCATACAGAATACAACAAATAACTACTGGCGCCCGATCCGGAATTGGAAGCAGAAGCCATTTGACCGTAATTGCCGTAATTGCTGTAATTGACGTTGATACCTGTTTTTACTTTTTTACTCAACACCTGGTCCAGCACAATGCGGCCCTGGTAACGATGCTGACCGGTATTAGTGATGATGCCTTCCTGGTTCGACATAGAACCAGAAAACGAATATTTGGTTTTATCGTTCCCGCCTCTCACCGAAAGGTTATATACCTGCATGGGCGCCGTGCGGAAAAGCCGTTTCTGCCAGTCGATGCCAGGCACTCTTTTATAGTCTTCCAGTTTCTGACCATTAGACAAATACGAATCGCTGGCCACCTGGTCGTTATTTTCATACTGGTAGCGCACAAAATCATAAGCAGACATCACCGGCATATGATTCGACACCTGCTGAAAACCATAGGTGCCTGTAATGGAGACTGCAGGCGGACCGCTTTTGCCTCGTTTGGTTTGTATAACGATCACACCATTCGCGCCCCTGGCGCCATAAATGGCAGTGGCGGATGCATCTTTCAGCACACTGATCGATTCAATATCCTCCGGGTTGATGGATAGATTTTCCGGGCTCTCCAGCGGAAACCCATCTACTACATACAGGGGCGCCGTACTTTGCGTAAGTGAATTGGCCCCCCGTATAACAATGTTGATGCCTTCGCTGCCAGGCTGACCATCGTCCGACATCACCTGTACACCGGCTATCCGGCCTGCCAATGCCTGGTCGAATGATAATACCGGCGCCTTTTGCAATTCTTCCATTTTCACGTTGCCTACGGCGCCTGTGAGGTCGCGCTTGGTGGATTGTCCGTATCCCAACACGATCACTTCGGCCAGGTTGATGTTTTTAGGTGATAAACTAATGTCAATAGTGGTTCGTCCGTTAACCCTTACGTCGACTGTGTTGTAATTGATATGGGAAAACACCAGGGCAGCATTGCTGTCAGGAACAGCGATACGATAATAGCCGGTAACATCTGTGATCGCCGAAGTTTGTCGTCCTTTCACTTGTACTGTCACATCCATTATGCCTTTACCATCCGCATCTGTCACCCTCCCGGTTACAGTAACTGGCGGTGAAGTATGTATCGTTTTTTCCGATTTGACCAAAGGCGGTCGCGGAATTTTAGAAATAGAGATGCTTTTACTTTTGATCACATACTTTAGCGATTGACCCGCCAGTATGGTGGTAAGAAATTGTTCGAGCGGCATATTCTGCGCGCTGATGGTGACCGGTTTTGTGCCGGTCAATACGTTTTCTTTGTAAAAGAAAACATAACCGGTTTGTTTCTTTACCTCTTTGAAGATGGTTTCAAGTGGCACACCGGTGCCGGAATAAGTTACGTTCTGGGAAAGGCCTTTGGCGCTAACCTGTAAAATAGCAGCCGTAAGGAATACACAAGTCAGTTTCATTACAAGCATCGTTTTGGGATTGTACCAACAAGCGGTTTAGATTAAAAATAAGTAGCCGGGTTAATTTTGTATGACCAGTATTTTGTTTTTAAAAGAATATTGAACGCCCTGCTCTGAAAGGATCTCCAACACTTCTGATAGTTTTAGTCCGCGGTCCAACTCGCCATGAAATTTGTAAGAGGGCGCCCTGCCTTCGTACCGCACGCTGATATCGTACCAGCGTTCAAACTGCCGCATGAGCGTTGAGATATCGGCACCGTTCACTTTGAAAAAGCCGTTTTTCCAGGAAATATCCTGGTTGATATCGGTGGGCACCACCTTACCGTTTACATAGGCTTCACCGGGTTTAAGGATAGTAGTTCCAATGTACACCACACCTTCCACCAACGACGTTTTGATATCCGGTTCGTTTTCATAGCTGTTTACATTGAATTGGGTGCCCACTACCCGTATCTCCTCTCCCCTGGTTTTTACTATAAATGGTTGTTGTTTGTTGGCCGATACTTCAAAATAGGCCTCCCCTGTTATGCTTACCTCCCTGGTGGTGTTTGTGAATGCTGTGGGATAGGTGATGGAAGAAGAGGAATTCAGCCACACTTTGGTGCCATCGGCCAGCGTGAGTTTATATTGTCCGCCATTGGGTGTAGACATGGTATTCATGGCGGCCACCTGCGAGCCTATATAGGATAAGCTGCCATTTGTATTATTGATATCGAGCGCCCCATCGCGGATAGTAGTTTTCGAAGTATCGCTTAGCAACACGCGCTCACCCGTGGAAAGTGTCAATACCGCCTTACCGCTACCCGGCAACACATCCTCCAACTCCTGTGGTGCCTGTACAACAACTGTATTTTCATTGGGTGCATTCCTGTTCAAGGCGAAATATACGGCTGCACCAATGATAAGCAGTACAATGGCCGCAGCGGCTTTGAACCAGGTAAGCTTTTTCACCTTATGGTCCTGGTGAAGGGTGTAATCGATCATCGCATCCTGTTCGGCTTCGGTAAATACCTGTTGCAGGGCGCCCTGCTCCCATGCCCTCTCCATATACTGATCGAGCACGGCCTTGTACCGCGAATCGGCGGCATATTCCAATAGTTCTTTCCTCTCTTCGAGGGTAGGACGGCCATGCAGGCACAGGTGCACCAGTTGGGTTAATCTTTCTTCAGACATATAAAAACGGGACTGATTACAGGAAGGACAATGTGCTCACTAAAAAAGTGCTAGTAGAGTAGAAAAAAATCAGCATTTTTTTGAGACAGGCCTTTATATTTTTTATGGCCAGGCTCCGGTGCTTTTTGATGGTGTCTATAGACAGGCCGGTTTTTTGCGCTATTTCGGCAGACGAGAGACCCTCACGCCGGCTCATTATATAGATGTTGCGCTGTTGCGGCGTAAGTTGGGCAACAGCCGCATCGAGTTGTTGTATATACCTGTTTACAGGCAACTCGCCGTCTTCACTCAGTTGGGCTGCCACTTCCCGCTCCCATTTCTCCCGGCGCTGTTTTTCCCTCGATAGCTGCACCAGCATATTATAGGTATGATTCCTGGCAATCACAAACAGCCATGAATCAAAGCGGGCTATTCCCGATAACGCGGACCTGTTCTGCCATACTTTAAACAACACATCCTGCACAATCTCTTCAGTCAGCGGTTTTGATCCCGTAAAAGCCATGATATAGGAGGCCAGGCGGTTGTAGTAGTTTTTTACCAATTGGCGGAAGGCCATTTCATCACCTTTAGACACACGGTGAAGCAGATCAGTCTCATCATATGGTAGCTCGATGGGCAAGTTAGCCGGTTGAAATGCCGATAAAGCACAAGTATAAGAAAAAGCGAGGGTAAAATGGAAGCGGGTAAGGCGCGGACTACGCAAACGATTCCGGTACTACAATAAAAAAAGCCAGATCGTCATGCGATCTGGCTTTTTTTATATTTTTTAGAACTATCCGTTGATCAGTTCATACAACTCATCCAGTTTGGGCGATAAAATAATTTCGGTTCTCCTGTTCCTCGCCCTTCCTTCGGGTGTAGAGTTTACATCCACCGGGTCGTACTGGCTATGACCGGAAGCTACCACACGCACCGGGTCTACCATATAATCTTTGGTAAGAATTCGCACGATGCTCGCAGCACGGGCAGTACTGAGCGCCCAGTTGTCTTCGAAGCGGGTGCGAATGGGAATAGAATCGGTATGCCCCTCGATATTTACGGTAATATCCTGGTTGGCATTCAGCACTTCGGCGAGTTTGCCTAAAGCTTCTTTTCCTTTTTCATTTACCGTAGCGCTTCCCGAGGGGAACAACAAATTCTCCTGCAGACTTACATACACCTTACCGTTTTTTACGGATACAGTCAGTTCGTTGGAATTAAATTTCACCAGGGCATCGGCCATTTTCTGGCGAAGTGCATCGGCATTTCTTTTTTGTTGTTCCAGCAATGACTGCAGCGACTCCAGTTTTTTCTGCTGATCGGCCAGTTCCTGTGCACTTTTTTGCAGGGCGCTCTTTTGGCTGGCGATGGTGCCTGCTGCGGCACGGTCAGATTCTTCCATTTTTTGTTTCAGATCTGCCAGGCTTTTTTCTAAACCGGCTACATCATTTTTTAATCCGGCAATTCTTTTCTCCAGCCGCGCACTATCATTTTGAAGGCTGCTGATCTGGTTTTGGGCGGCGACAAAATGTTTCTTGGCCACACAACTTGTCATTAATAACGGTACACTAACCGCTAAAAACAGGGGCATTAGCTGTCTTTTCATAATCGGTTGTTTAATTAACCGCCATTTATCAATAAGTATACCATCTTATGCCCGGCAGCCCTGTATTACGGTCACAAATATGTGGAAATATGCTGTCGTAATATAGCCACGCCTAATACATCTCAAAAACATAAATTACTGAAAATCATAATAACTTTACTTATCATTTAAAGTAATTATTCGTTTAATCCCCACTTTATGAAAATAGACATCAACCAACACAACATTTCTTTCCGGAATAAATACGATATCTACATCGACGGGCACCCGGAATGCATCAATAAAGAATTTAACCTGCTACATGCCAGTTATAAAATAACCAGGCACGATAATAACAAGTTTGCGTCCAAAACGATGTACAGGTTCATCGATAACTATACCAGTAAAAACAACAAGGGGATTATCAATTTTTAAACTGGTGTAAAATCAGACCGCAGGAGAAAGCATTCGATGCGCACTGGCAGCCGAAAGGCAGTTAGCGATTTAAACAATTAATGCCCGTTTTGATAAACTTCAACTCATGCGCTTTAAAAAGACTGTTATTAAATTCAATGTCACGTCTTTTAATTCGTTTAGGGAATGGCGGTATAGCCTTCCAGTCGGAAATGATTTCTTTGTCAACCATTGTACCGCTGAAATGCAAATGGAAGGTTCTATACAACGCACCTTCCCCTAATGCTACCACCACAGGAAGAAATGCAGTGATCTTGTTTCCTTCAGTTCGATATTTCCCCAAATCCTTTTTATTAACGTACTTACAGGTGAACAGGGAACTGTCGGTAAGTGTATACGCTCCGTGAGAAATCCAGATGTTGTTTTTATCGGTAATAAAAACCGGGGTCAGCGCATGGTATCTATCCAGGGGATACCTGGGATCATTGTCGATGGTATAATAGCCGTCGAAGCTCAATAAACCGGTATCAATCGGTGAAGGGTGTTGATACCAGGCGGGGGCAGGAAGTTGTTTGCCTGCGCCGCAGGAGATGAGGCAACATGAAATGGTTATGGTGGTGAGGCACCTGGCAAGAAGCATATAGAATTTTTACTGATGCCAGATGGACCCTATATGAGAATATGAACAAACTACAAGCCGATCAATCTTCCGACGTCAATTTTTCAATATCATCTAAATCTTTATGACGCGCTGCTGCTTTTTTCGCCTGAATCAGGTCGTTTAAATGTATGAAACGAATCATTAATCCACTTTCATTGAAAATCTGTGCCTTTGAAAAGGCAGCATCAAATTGAACACCTTTGAGATCAGTTATTATATCTATACTTACCGGAGGTCTGCCATATGAAAAAACATCAGCGGTGTCTGGATCCAAAAACTTTTGTTCGGTCATGTCAAAAAGAGGAAGGTGAAATTCAGCAAAGGCACGAACAAGTTTTGCGTAATTATCTTTTGTCCTATTAACCCAAACATCCATATCTCCGGTAACTCTCCTATAGCCATGCAGAATTACAGCATAACCTCCAACCAAAATATATTCCACATCGTGATTATTCATTGCTTGAATAAAATCCCGAAAATCATCATTAAAGATATTCCCCATTAATGCTTCAATTTACGGCTGGAAAAATAGCTTCTATCTAATTTGGGTTGATTTGACATTGAAAATCCATACGCCTGCGATATCAGAAAATATGCCTGTCGCAACCGCTCGGCATAAGGGATGCTTTTATCAAATATGTTGGCAGCCTCTGCTTCTTTAAAAGTCATCATTTTGAATGCAGTTCTGTCAAATCTATAATCGGCCATGTGTATAGTTTTGAGTAAAGGTACAATAAGGAATAAACATTGTTTATCAGAGAAGCAACAACAAAAACCAGGCAACAGAAAGCAGAAAAAACAACGATTATGAATTGTATATAACACGGTGGGCTGAATTCAATCACTCCCTTCATAACAACCTAACATTCAATCAAACATAAACCTTGGTCACATAAAAAAACCACCTAAAAAAGGTGGTCGGGTGCCCAGAACAGGAATCGAACCTGCACTTCGTTGCCGAAACCAGATTTTGAGTCTGACGCGTCTACCAGTTCCGCCATCTGGGCATGTTTTTGGGGTGGCAATATTACGAATTTGATACAACCCCACCAAAATCATTATTAGTTATTTTTCAGGCAATTATCATTTCCGCCTCCACCAGCCCTAAAAGCCCCGCTCCGCCCACGGCCATCCAAATAATTTGTAATAAATTATGCTGGTTTCCTACCAATAGTAAAAAAAGGAGTTGTTATGGCCACTACCAAAGAATCCTTCTCCATCAACGGGGAACAGCTAATCAAAAAAATAAAAGAACTGCTCACCGAAGGCAATATCCGCAAGATCACCATATACGATAAAGACGGCAAGGAGATCATGAGTTTCCCGCTCACCATTGGTGTCGTGGGCGCGGTATTTGCCCCCATCCTGGCGGCTGTAGGCGCTATGGCGGCGCTGATCACAGAATGTACTATCACCATAGAACGCGAAGTGGAGGTAAAGGAATGATACTGGAAGTGATCACCGGCGACATCACAAAATTCGAGGCCGATGCCATTGTGAATGCGGCCAACAGTTCGCTGCTGGGCGGCGGTGGTGTGGATGGCGCTATACATCGTGCCGGCGGACCGGCTATCCTGGAGGCCTGTAAACAGATCCGGAACAGGCAGGGCGGCTGCAAAACCGGCGAAGCGGTGATCACTACGGCCGGTAAACTGCCCGCCCAATACGTCATTCATACGGTGGGACCGGTTTGGAATGGCGGTAACCACAACGAGGAAGCCCTGCTGGCATCGGCCTATACCAATAGCTTGAAGCTGGCCGAGGAGCATGGGGTGAAGACGATTGCTTTTCCCAATATCAGTACGGGGATCTATGGGTTTCCGAAAGAAAAGGCGGCGGTGATTGCAGTGCAAACCGTCAGCGACTTCCGGGAAAAGCTGATTAAGAAAGTAACCTTTGTTTGTTTTGATAAAGAGAATTTCGACTTATACAATAAATTGTTGGATCATTAGCCATGAAAAAATATGTTGTTCTTTTCTCCATAACAGGATTGTTATGCGGTTCGTTATTGGCCCAGGATCAGGATGTATCCGCTACCATCATTCAGCAGGATAGTCTTTTCTGGAATAGCTATAATACCTGTAATGTAGATGATATGGGCCGGTTCATTTCCGATGATGTAGAATTTTACCACGATAAAGGCGGCGTGTATGCAGGCAAAGCCGCGCTTATGGAAACCTTCCGGAAAAATCTTTGCGGTAAGACCGATTTTAAATTGAGAAGAGAGGCGGTGAAAGGAAGTTATGCTGTTTTTCCTTTAAAAAAGAACGATACGCTGTATGGGGCGATCTTAAGCGGCTCGCATAGATTTCATATCATTCAAACCGGGAAAGAGGAAAGGCTGGATGGACAGGCGCGGTTTACGGATTTGTGGATGGTGAAGGATGGGGCGTGGAAGATGACGAGGATATTGAGTTATGATCATGGGCCGGTGCCGTATGAAAATAAACGCCGGGCAATTGTGGTGCCAAATACTATCTTGCGGAAATATGCCGGGAAATACAAGGGTGCGCAAACTGGTATAGTACATGTGACGGAAAACAACAATTTACTATCCATTCAAATCGGCAACAATACCTCCCACCTGTTTGCCGAAAAACAAAATCTCTTTTTCGACAAAAACCGCGATCTCACCTTTGAATTTACAAAGGACAATAAGATCCTTGTGCGGGAAAAAGGAAATATCGTAGAAGAACTCATCGCAGTAAAACAATAAAATAGCTCTCCCCAAAAAAGTACAATCCATCCTTTTTTTATTCTCACAACACCCCTCCAACCAAACTAATATTTTTAGCTTTGTAGTACTAATATTTTTAGCGTACATTTGTAAACAAACATTCCAGGGGATAGCACATTTTATATTTACAGCGATGGAAAAAGATATACGATATGAAAGCGTTAAAGTTATGATCGAGAGTGGTCGTATACATGAATTCCAGCAAATCTTCCACTTCCTGCCCAAAAGCATCATGGCGCACGACCTGGGCACCAATAACAACCGTATGACCCGCCTCATCAATCATGTTGAACAATTTACCCTGGAAGAACTATTCAGGATCAGCCACCTGCTCGAAATAAACTATAAAACCGTGCTTACCCTGGTCCACAACCAGTACTTCGGGGAGAAAAAAACAAACAGGAAATTTTAATTATTGCTTTTTACCAGCCAGGAACTGGTCGGCCGCCATATTCATGATGATCTCTTCGGAGCAGCCAATCAAACGGGCCAGCTCAAATATCTCCAGCATCTTCATTTCAGTAGTATCTGCAACGATTTTCCGTAAATGGGATTCTTCCATGTTCAGATCAGCCGCTACCTGCTGGTAGGGAACATAATTAAAAATTTGATCCAAAGTGTTGATCTGCCTGGTTTCCAGTAACTCTTTTATAGTGGCGTACCGTAGTAGTTTTTCTTTCATCCTCTTGAATTAAATAATACCGTTGAATCACCAGGTTTTGGGGTCCTGCAAAGTACAAAAAATAAAAGGAATAGAGTAATTTACACATGTATGATGGGGGAAAATGTTACAACCGGGATGAGAACGTTGCTGATACTGATATTACTTAGCGGATGGCAGCTCTGTTATTCCCAAAACCGCAGCCTCACCCTGCAGGTTTTGGACAGCAGCAGAGCGCCGGTAGCGCATGCCACCATCAAGACCAACCAAAAAGAAAGCCTGGTAGATTCCACCGGCCGCATCACCCTTTCCCTACCCACCGGTAAATACCAGGTGGAGGTCAGCGCCGTAGGGCACAGCCCGGCCAGTTTCAACCTGCAATTAACGCACGACACTACCCTGCACATCGTACTCCGCGCACGCGAAAGCCTTCTTCAGAATGTACTGGTCACCGCCAGCCGCAATGTGCACCGCAATCAAATGAGCATCCAGTCTATCGACATCGCACAAATTCAAAAACTGCCGGTGATCCTGGGAGAAATAGACCCGCTAAAAACCATCACCCTCCTGCCCGGTATCAAAAACGGCGGAGAGGCCAGCGCGGGTTTATATGTTCGTGGCGGCGGTCCCGACCAAAACCTGTTTTTACTGGATGGCATACCGGTATACAACCCCAATCACCTGCTGGGCTTTTTCAGTGTATTCAACGGCGAAGCGGTAAAGAATGTGGAAGTGATCAAGGGCGGCATCCCCGCCGAATACGGCGGCCGTCTCAGCAGCGTGATATCGGTAAATACACGCGATGGCAATAAAGACTCTTTAAAAGCCAGCGGCGGTATCGGTCTTATTTCCTCCCGCCTGTCGGTGGAAGGCCCGATCGTAAAAGGCAAATCGTCTTTTATCGTCAGCGCCCGCCGTACCTATATCGACCAGGTGGCGCGCCTCGTGGCGCCGGATACCATTGGCAACAACGGTTATTATTTTTATGATGTCAATGCCAAACTCGATTACCAGGTCAATAAAAACAACCACCTCTATTTTACTTTTTATACGGGCAAAGACGATTTCACCTTTGCCGACAAAGACGACGAAGGCCCCGACCGCGAGTTCAACGCCCTCTGGGGCAATACCATATTTGGACTCACCTGGAAACAACAGATCGGTAAAAAACTAAAACACGAATTATCGGCCATACGCAATGATTTTTCGCTCGACAGCCGCATTGCCTATAACACCAGCGGTTTTGTATTTTCATCCGGTCTCACGGATCACTCGCTGAAAAACGACTGGCAGTTTGCCCTCAAAAACTGGATCAAATTCAAATGGGGCTGGCAGTATACCAAACATGCATTTCGTCCGGGCGCCGGCGGTTCTACATCCGGTGTACAGGAATTTAAATCGAAGATCAACGACCAGTACGCCCATGAGGCAGCCGCCTATGCAGGCATGGATATCAATATCACGCCCCGGCTGAACATGATAGCCGGATTGCGCTATAGTTATTTCAACCAGGTGGGCCCTACAGAACGCGTGTTGTACGCACCCGACGGATCGCCCACGGGTGAATCGGAAGTGTATAAAAAGGGCGAAAGCATTGCGGAGTACCACTATCCCGAACCGCGGGTGAGTTTTTTATACAAACTGCCCGGCGAACAGAGCGTAAAACTATCCTATACCCGCACCATTCAATACCTGCACCTGGCCACCACCAGCGCGGCCACCTTCCCCAGCGATCTGTGGGTGCCCGCCAGCCGGTTGATACAACCGGGTATGGCCCGCCAGGTAGCAGCCGGTTATGTAAAAAGTTTTCGCAATGGCATGTTTGAATTCAGCGCCGAAGCCTATTATAAAACCATGACCAATCAACTGGAATTTAAACCGGGTGCGCAATTGTTGCTGAACCAGAACATAGAAGGTGAAATGATATTTGGCAGCGGCGAAGCCTATGGACTGGAACTCTTCCTGCAAAAGAAAACAGTCCGGTTTACGGGATGGATCGGTTATACCCTCAGCCGGGCCGAACGCACCTTTCCCGATATGAACGAAGGCAAACCCTTCCCCTATCGTTACGACCGCACGCACGATCTGAGCGTGGTGGCCAACTACAAACTCAATACAAAATGGAACGCCGCTGCGGTATTTGTTTACGGCACGGGCAATGCATTGACCATGCCTACCGGCCGTTTCGTATATAATGTGGGGTATGATACAGACGACCGGCAGCCACTTTTCACCAATATCAACCAGTATGGAAAGATCAACGATTACCGCATGCCGGCTTATCACCGCATGGACATAGCATTTACCTATACACCCAAACCCGAAAGTACCAAACGGTTTAAAAGCAGTTGGGTTTTTAGCCTGTATAACATTTACAACCGGGCAAATCCCTATTTTATATACCTGGATGTGGACGAGGAAACCCGGAATATACAGGGAAAGAAAGTATTTCTTTTTCCCATTATTCCGGGCATCACATGGAATTTTAAATTGTAATCGATGAGTGGAAAATTTGAACGTGTTTGTATGGCCGCCCTGCTCACCCTGTTGATGGGTTGTGAAAGAGATTTTGATATCGATATCAAACAGGGCGATCCATTGCTGGTGGTGGAAGCCTATATCAACAACGAACTGCCTTTACATAACTATGTGGTATTAAGCCGCAGCCAGGATTATTATTCACCCAATTTTGCAGGTACACCGGTAAGCGGCGCCACGGTAACTATTACCGAAGGCGACCTGCAACCCGACCGTACCATTCGCTGGGATGCCACTACCCGCAAACTTTTAAAGGAAGCTACACTACCGCAACTTCAAAACACCCTGTTACCCGGTGTGTATTTCGATACTATGCTGGCCACCAATCCTTCCCGTGCCCTGATGGGCAAACCGGGAAAATATTACCTGCTGGAAATTACAGAAGGTAAACAAAACTATTCAGCAGTCACCAACCTGCTGCAACCCATTCCCATCGACAGTGTTACCAGCGGTTTTCATTTCCTGGATATTGAAGATGGCGACACCATACCCAAGGCCCGCATCACGGTGCATTACAAAGACCCCGATACACTGGGCAATACGGTGCTGTATTACTGGAACCAGTACCATACCCGCGACAATTTTGGCTGGGGTGGTTTAAGCACCAACCGGTATAGTCCGAATACCGACGACCTGGTGAATGGCCAGTATATCAGGCTTACACACAACAACGAGTTTGGTATATCCGATTCGGTGGATTATTACCTGGTGAATGTAGACCGCGAGGTATATAATTTCTGGGACAGCTTTAACAAGGCCCGCAACAACGAAGGACCTTTTTCTACACCGGTTAGTTTGCGGTCGAACATACAGGGCAGGGATGTTACCGGCTGTTTCAGCGGATTTAGCATAAGCACCAAAACGATCGAGATAAAATAATAGTACATTTGAACCCCATGGCGGGCATCAACCCATTACTGGAACTGAATACCACCGAAGTGAACATGCCGTTCGAGATCCATACAATGGAATGGATCGAGGAAAACCGCTGGCAGCAAAATCATGTTCCGCACCGCCATAATTATTTCGCCATCATTTGGGTAAAAAAAGGCAAGGGCATCCACCTGATAGACCTTAATAAATTTGAATTGCACGACAATACGGTGTATTGCATTACACCGGGACAGGTGCACCTGCTAAAAACAAACGGACCTGCCGAAGGGTATGTGATTTCTTTTACGGCCGATTTCCTGGGTATGGCCGGCGAGAACTACGACCTGTTGTTTAACACGGGTTTGTTTTACACCTTTTCCAGTTCTCCGGTGATACCGGTGAGCGATGATATGCAGGCAGAAATGGAAGATACTGCGGCAAGGATGATCAAAGAGTTCAGTAATTTTTTTTTGTTACGCGCCGAAATTCTGCGTGGTTACCTGAAGATATTTTTGATCTATCTCACCCGGCAATTTGAAAAGCCGCTGCAAAACGAGGGGCAGTCTAAAAGCATCGAGCTGGTGAAACAGTTTTTGGCCCTGGTAGATAAACAGTACACCAGCCTCAAAATGGTGACCGACTATGCCGACAAACTGGTAGTAACGCCCAATTACCTGAACGAGGTGGTGAAAAAGATCACCGGTTTCCCGGCCAGTCACCATATTCAGCAACGTATTGTGCTGGAAGCAAAAAGGCAGGCGGCTTATTCGAAGGTAACCATGAAAGAAATTGCCTATGCGCTGGGTTTTGACGATACCGCCCATTTCAGCAAGTTCTTCAAAAATGCAGCGGGACAAAGTTTTACCGATTTTAAAAAAGAAAACACCCTCACAACTTAACCATGCAGCAGCCATCCACAAAAACTACCTGGGCCATAGACCCTGTTCACAGCAGGATACGCTTTGAAACAAAATACCTGAAGATAACCACGGTATCGGGCTGGTTCAGGGAATTTGAGGGCGCCATCGTAACGGAAAACGACCAGTTCGACAAAAGCGTCATACAGCTGACCATTTATACCAACTCCCTTTACACAGGCAACGACTTTCGTGATAATCACCTGCGCTCACCCGATTTTTTCGACACCAAAAAATACCCTGTTATCAACTTCCAATCTACCTCCGTGCAGATGCAGGGCGATACGGTGGCCGTAAACGGTATACTATCCGTAAAAGACATCCAACAAAATTACCGCTTCACCGCCCGTTACCTGGGCATGAATATAGATCCTAACGGCAACACCAAAGCAGGCTTTGAAATGGACTGCATATTCAACCGCAAAGACTTTAACATATCCTGGAACCAGCTATACGGCGCCGATGCCCTGCTGCTTTCCGACGAGGTAAAATTGCACGCCGATATGCAGTTGTTAAAGCTTTCCTAATGGCCTACCCATGAAATATACATCAGTATCCATTATTTCACTATTTCCCAGGCCCTGTTTGTGTGCGACTTTTGTGAGAACAAAAACGATACAATATGTCAACACAAACACTCGTAAAAAGCAAATGGACAGCAGACCTCACACACAGTGAAATTAGTTTTAAAGTAAAACACCTTATGATCAGCACCGTCACCGGTCAGTTTAAAAACTTTACCGTAAGCGCAGAGGCAGGTGATGATTTTTCAGACCCTACCGGTATTGAAGTGATCATAGAAGCCAGCTCCATCGATACCCGCAACGAACAACGCGATGGCCACCTGCGTTCGGCCGATTTTTTTGATGCCGAAAACTACCCACAGGTGGTATTCAAAGGCACCCGTTTCCACAACGATACTTTGTACGGTGAACTCACCATCAAAGACGTGACCAAAGAAATAGCTTTGCAGGTAGAACGCGGTGGTGTTGTGGTAGACCCCTACGGGCAAACCAAGGCCGGCTTTACCGTGCAGGGCAGGATCAGCCGTAAAGAATTTGGCTTAACCTGGAGCGCCGTTACCGAAGCTGGCCAGGTAGTAGTAAGCGATGAGATCAAATTTCACGCAGACATTCAATTGGTAAAACAATCATAAAGGAGTATTTATGAACGACAGCATTCTGGGCTTACATCATATTACCGCCATAGCCGGCGACGCCCAGCGCAACTACGATTTCTACACCAAGGTGCTCGGTTTGAGGCTGGTGAAAAAAACCGTGAATTTCGATGATCCCGGCACCTACCATTTTTACTATGGCAACGAAACCGGTACTCCCGGCACCATCCTCACCTTCTTTCCCTGGGCCCGTGTAAAACCCGGCCAAGCCGGAACAGGTATGGCCACCCATATCGATTATTCCGTACCTGCCGGCAGCCTTGAGTTCTGGAACGACAGGCTGGAGCAAAACAGGGTGCATCACGATGAGCCAGCCGAAAAATTTGGTGAGCAATACCTGTCCTTTACCGATCCCGATGGATTACAGCTTAACCTGGTAGTGCCTTCAACCACCGACGACCGCACTGCCTGGATAACCGATGAAGTAAAGGAAGATACCGCCATCAAAGGTTTTCATGGCGTTACCCTCACCTTAAAAAATGTAGAGGCAACCGCAGCTATCTTAACTGATATATTTGGGTACAAACTGCTGAAACAGGAAGGTAACGTGTACAGGTATGTTACCGATGCAGTGGACAACGCGGCCATCGTTGACCTGGTGGAAATGCCGGACGGCGTACCCGGTATTGTAGCCGGCGGCGCCAACCACCATGTGGCCTTCCGTGTGAAGAACGATGACATACTCATGCGGTTCAGGGAAAAGGTGGTAGCACGCGGTTTGTATATCACCGAAAAAATAGACAGGAATTATTTTTACTCCCTGTATTTCCGGGAACCGGGCGGCGTATTGTTCGAGATTGCTTCGGATAATCCTGGTTTTGCCACCGATGAAACCGTTAGCGAACTGGGTACGCACCTGATGTTGCCGCCGCAATACGAAGGGGAAAGAAAAACAATTGAAATGGTTTTGCCTAAACTGGAACAATGATGCACACCAAACAAATCATATATGCAGGAAAAGACCTTGACGGTGCCGCCAAAGCATTGATCATGGTACATGGCCGTGGCGCCGATGCCAGGGATATATTGGCACTGGCGCAGTACTTAAACGTAGATGAGTTTGCCCTGGTAGCGCCACAGGCCACCAACAACACCTGGTATCCCTATAGTTTCCTGGCGCCCCGTGCTCAAAACGAGCCCTGGCTTTCTTCGGCCCTTTCCCTCTTGAAAGAGATCGTGGCCGATGTACAGGCCAAAGGCATTGCCCATGAAAATATCTATTTCCTGGGCTTTTCGCAGGGCGCTTGTCTAACCCTTGAATTTCTGGCGCGCAACCCGGCAGCCTATGGTGGCGTAATAGCCTTTACCGGTGGATTGATCGGTGACCGGCTGGATACCTATACTGGCGATCTGTCCGGTACACCGGTATTCATCGGCACCAGCGATCCCGATATGCATGTACCGGTTGAACGCGTACACGAAACGGCGGATATTTTAACCGGTATGCAGGCACAGGTGGTAAAAAAGATCTATAAGAATATGGGGCATACAATCATCGAGGATGAAATAAAAGAAGCGAAGTCCATCCTTAATCGATAACCGTTTTTTGTATGGATGCCCTGGATTTTACAGAAGTATTTACGGCAACAGGTCGCACTACATTCGTTTTTCTTTTTGCCGATAACAACTTCGCATAATCCTTCGGATTGATCGGTTTAAAAAACTCATACACGGGGTTACGGCTGGCCTTTGTACGCAATCCCATATCCCGCATCAACTGATCGAGATGCATAAAGTTAAATGGCGCAATACAGGTGCCGCCAAATTCAGAAGCAATAGGCCGGCTGTTTGTTCTCCACGAAGCCATATAGTGCATATCCTTTTCTATAGCTTCATTACCGGGCAATAACAATTGTCCCTGCACATAACTCACCAGCCATTCGGCCGCTATCTCCGAAGTAAGCGTGGTAAACAAACTCGAATTGTATCCTACAAAACCCAGTTGAGGCACCAGTGGATGAATGATATTACGGAACAGCCGGAAACTACCCTGCTGGTCGATGATCAGTTTACGGTACGACGATTCCAGGAAAGGCAGGTCCTGCCTGAAACCCGTTCCAAACACCAGTACATCCGGTGTAATGGTTTCCCCGTTTTTCAACACTACCTTCTCCCTGTCAAAATGATCGATCTCCGTACGGCGTGCATCGATCGTTCCGCGCTGCACTTTGTCATAAAAACCCTCCGGCGCCACACCCAGGCTGCAACTGATCTGGTCTTCGATGCGGTGCGTGGGCACCATATCGCAGGCCTTTAATTTAAACTGGCTTTTCAGCAAGGCTTCCAGTCCGCGCCATTGCGCCCATACCATGGGTTTACCTGCGGTATGTAATATCTTTTGAAAAAGCGTTTTATGCGGCGCATTAAAAAACGCTTCTGAAAAACGGGAGAACAACAGGTAACGCATATTGAGTTTGTTGCCAAAATAACGCGGCACCTTCCATTGAGCTTTGCGGTACAACAACGTACACTTCGTGCTTACATCGGCGGCCAGCGTGGCGATATCGGTAGCCGATTTGGCGAAACCCACCACGGCTACCGACTTACCCTGCAGTTGCGACTCGTGCTGTACCTGGCTGCTGTGCATGATGGTTTTGCCGGCACGGCTAAAGCTGTCCATACCGGGATACGATGGCACATAAGGGCTATGAAAGGTACCTGTGCAAATGGCCACAAAATCGAAATACAGTTTATAGGGTTTGTTGTATTTAAGATCGATCACCTCCATATACCAGGTGGCAGGCTGGTAACCCAGGTAAGTGACCTCTGTATTAAACCGGATATGCGGCAGCACCTGAAAATGCCTTGCATAATCCGTTAGATAAGCCTGCACCTGTGCACCCGAAGGCCACAAGGGATACGAGGCAGGCATGGGAAAATCGGAATATGCATATTCATCGCGGGTGGTTTGGGTAGCCACGCCCAGGTAGGAACGGCTTTTTTCCCATACCCCGCCAATAGCGGGACCCTTTTCTATAACGGTTACGCGATAACCCTGTTGCAGGAATGCTTTTGCGGTGGCCAGTCCGCTGATACCGGCGCCGATAATGCCTATGTGTTTCATAATTTTTATTGTTTGAACACTACAAATCTATATTCACCACGACGCCCTGTACAGGCCCAATAAACGGATGGGGTATTTGGCTTAACGGATGCGGCCTTCAAATTGCATATAGCTCTTATATGGAAAAGAAAAATTATACGGGCATAGTACCCGGACAACATAGCGGGAAAGAAATAGATACCGAAAAAAGCGTTGATTGCGCTGATGAACAGGAAGCACGCGCCCTCTTTGATGAAGCCAGGGCACGTTTGCTGGATGTAAACCACTGGCAGGAAGTGGCAGGCAAAGCAATGGCAGCTTTTCAACTCACAGATGAAAACGGCCAGGAAGTACAACGCACCGTACAACAGGGCGATTATTTCAAAATAGATATACCCGGACCGGGTTCAAAAAGCGGGGAAGGTTACGATTGGGTACGTGTGGAATCGGTGGAAGAAACCGAACAACCCGGTGTGCATAGTGTGGGTGTGAGGGTGCGGCCTGCATCCAATCCGCAAAACAAGGATGAGGAGGTTGCGCATTTTTACTCTGATCAAAGTACCAGTAATTTTATCGTTACACGTGAAGGCAACAAGGTCACCGCTTCGGTATACGACCGCAATACCAGCACCAACGACGAATCGGGCAATGTGGCAGACGCCATCCGAAATACAACGGTTGGCGCCGGCGCCATTGCCATCTTCTCCAGGATCCAGTGGAAATCACTGGTCGAAGGATTGCTCAGGAGGGTTTAGGGGTACTGTTTCCGATCATTATCGCTCGAAATAATTTCTCCATAAAAGGGCGGCTATACAGCCACCAAGGATGGGTGCTATGATAAACAGCCACAACTGTTGCATGGCGATACCACCCGATAATACAGCCGGTCCAAAACTACGTGCCGGGTTTACCGATGTGCCGGTAATGGGAATGGCCACCAGGTGAATCAACACCAGCGATAATCCTATGGCCAGTCCGGCCATGGCGCTGTTACCGAATTTGGAAGTAACGGCCAGTATCACAAACAGGAAAAGAAATGTTAGTACCGTCTCTGTGGTAAATGCCGATATGGTATTATAACTTCCGAGATACCCTTCTCCCCATCCATTACTGCCCAGCGCCCAGTCGCCCAGTTGAAAACCGGGTGCGCCGGATTGTATCATCAGCAGAATGGCTGCACCAAGCGTAGCGCCGGCAAATTGCGCCAGCATATAACCGATGGCATCGGGCAGGTTGATCTTGCCCGCTACCAGCATAGAGATGGTGACGGCCGGGTTGATATGACAACCCGAAACACCGCCGATGGCATAGGCCATCACCGCCACCGTTAATCCAAATGCCAGGGAAATACCTAAAAGACCAATACCTGCCGGTAATGCAGATCCGCCCTTACCGGCAATAACAGCGGCGCCACAACCAAAAAGTACCAGTGAAGAAGTACCGATGAGTTCCGCTACGTATTTTTTCATCACGAAGGATTTACTCAAAACTAACTGAGTCCCTCGAAATATCATAACGCGCCTGAAGGCCATTTAGCCAAACAGGCAAACCAGGTGGTGAAAGTGGAGAAAAGAGGAGGTTAAAAGGTAAATCGTTGATCGGGTCCGGTAAGCCAGGCATTCAACCAGGGGGAATAGGTTTGCACCGAAATGCGACGGCCTTTTACGGTAACGATACGTAAATAGCCGCTACCGCCCTTTTCCGACCCATTCACACCCTCCTGGTAATTGGCCAGCATCTGGTATACCTTATTACCATGTACACCCCTGCTCACCAACCTGCCGGTTCCATCGTGCAATACATGTGCGCTGAAAACGAACATAGAGTTTTTATGCCTGCTCACCAGTTTTTCCCAAATTTGTTCGCCATTGTTGACGGCGTTCAGGCCTGTATCCTTTCCCACGCCATATCCCTGCGGCAACCAGTCGTCGCCCTCTCCCATCCGGGTATCATCGCTGTACATATAAGCATGCATGTTATAAATCACTTTGTGCCGCGGATGTTGCCGTACGATGCTGTCTGCCCAGGCCAGCACGCTGTTACGCGGCCCAAACTCCAGCGACAGCACCAGCCATTCACGGCCGCCTGCGCGAAAGCTATGCCAGGTATTGTCCATTTTGCCGGTTTCAAAAGCGCCGCCAAATCCGGGCATATTACTGTATTTGTCATAGGGAAACCACTGGTTGAACAAATCGGAGTTGCGGCGCCTGGCATTGCCTTCCAGGTCGTGGTTGCCTGGTGCAAAGCTATAACCGATCTTCCCGTCTAACCGGCTCATGGCATCTGCAGCCACCTTCCATTGTTCCGGGATATTGTCATCGGTAAGATCGCCCTGTTGTAAAACAAATGCAAAACTATCGGCATGTGCGGCTATCCATTCGGTTTGCGCCTTGAATATATCGGGGTACAAGCGGGAATAAGTTTGTGTATCGGGTAGCAGCACCAGCCTGAAAGGTTGGGCGCATGACGAAAATAGCAATACAAAAAACAACCACCTCATAATTCCTGTTTGGGTAATCCTTGTATAAAATTTCGTATCCATTTTTTAGTAAGCTTTAAATAATGATCGGGTCCCTGCGGTTCATAATCCAGGTAATTGAATTCCTTCGCATCAAAGGGTATGGCCGGTTCTATTTGTGTTCCCTCATGCCATTCGTTGAACGACGTAATACCAATACAGGGCGCCCCGCTTTCAATGGCGGTACGAAACATCCGTGAATAATATTCGCCGCCTTCCCGGTCTTTTGTGTTGCGGTCGTTCCATGGCCGCACGCGGGTATCAATATAACCGGGGCCTACACAGGGAATGAATAATTTTTTATTGTCTGCTGCCCATTGTTGCATGTTTTTCCAGTTGGCCGGTGTAGAACCATAGGTAAAACCGGCACTGGCGAAATAGGTATACATGCCATCGAAACCCGCTTGTTTAAAAAAGGCGGTTTCCTGTTGTTTTACCCATAAGCCGATCATCACCGCATCGTATTTCGAGTTCCTGACACTTAGGGCGCCACCGGGTTGTAATAAACGCGCCCATTCCCTGGCATCGGTTAAATAAGAATCGTAGATAAAGAAAAAAGGCCGGTTGCGGTATTTTGCAGAACGGTAAAACGCAGCATGGCTGCCGTATGTATCCATAATGTATTCTATTGCCTGCCGGGTGGTGGCGGCATTTCTGCCATTGAACGGCTCGATATGAAAGGCCACTTTGATGCCTGCCGCGGCGGCCTCATCCAGTATCAGCGGAATTCCCTTGTCCATAAAATCGTTCTTTCCCCACCATGTAACTACAATAACGCCGATACCGGCTTCCGATATCATTTGCATGTGTTGTTTTACGATATCCCTGTCGAGACTGCTGTAGGCGCCCAGGGCAGGATAAAAGTTGGCGGCGATATCGTTACCACCAGGCAGGCTGCGGGTGGTGGTGTCGGAGGCGCCGGAGCGCAATACAGGATGCGCCCAGTGAATATACTGACCATCATGGGCTGGATTGCCATACCAGTTGTAATAAAAACAAAATACGGAACGGCTTAGATCTTGCGCAATGGCTTGCATCGACAATAACGATAACATAACAACTAATATCCTGTTGTTCATAAACTATAGTTTTATGGTTCCCTGGATATAACCGAACGTATCTCCTTAAGGAATTCTTTTTTATCACATTCAAATTCCACCGCAACTTTCCAATCGCCCCCACGCTGCATCACCTTGATGAGAAAATGGTTCCATCCCTGTTCAAGCGGCAGGGCTTTTACGGTCTGTGCTCTTCGTTTCAACCCGCCTTCACGTATGGAAGCAGCTACGGGTTTGCCATCGATATATAACTGCCAGGCATCATCGGCGCCTATATGCATATCCAGTATGGGCATATCCGGCGCCACCAGCAGGTTGGTAAGCGAACGCGGGCTGTACACCCAAAAACTCAGGTAAGCAATAGCATGGTCGGACGGGCCCTGCAGGCTCATTTTTTTGAAATCGAATATCCCATCTTCTGCCGAAGTCTCTTCCCAGAACCGGTTGCGAACCGGGCTGCCTGCCAGGAAACGTACCGGCTCATCTTTCAGCACATCGGTTTGCGCCAGCTGATCCATGGTATTGCCTTCACCCGTAAAAGCACCCAGCACCAGCGCCTTTTGCAAAACACCTGATGAAGATAACGCAACCTGCTCTTTTACACGGGGCGATTTGAAACCAATGCCAAAATTCAACAACAACCGCCTTAATGTGGTGATCGAAGCCTTTGCCAACGCTTCGGGTTCCAGTGCCAGCAGGTATACATTACCGGTTTCAATAAAAGCATGACCCACCGGCTTCGATTCCCTTTCGCTTCGTATAACAGCTCCCGTTTTGATGGCTTCAGGCTGATGGTTCCAGGTTTTCCAGTCTGTATTACAGGCATCCACCAATACCTTTCCACCTTTTGTGTTGACGCCATATTGCATCACCGGTTCATTGGCTGTTTCGGAAAAATAAAAACCCGCATTGTCAAGACCGTTCAATAAGGGATGCCTGGCTTTTATAATAAAAGAGGTGGCTTTTCTTTCTGTTATACTAACAGGCTGCGGTAGTAAAGCATTGACAGCCGCCAGTGAGGAGGGCTGAATACCCCAAACCAATACCGTGGCATCTGTTTTCGGGATATGGGCCGGGGGATGTTTCCCGTCGATGATCACCAGGTTGCCGGTGCGGTTCAACTGCACGCCAAGGTTCATCAGCAACCGGGCAAGCACACTGTCTTTATCAGCCGATAATAGTACCACGGTCCTGGCTGTTACCGGTGGGCCGGGCTCCGGTTCTTTGGGGGCAGGTCTTTCCTTCAATGGTGCGTTGGTGGCAAAGGATGCTTTAACGGCATCGAATAAAGGCCAGGTGCGGTACAAAGGCAGGCGGGCATCGTAACCGGGGTTGAGGGTGGTGGTATACGGCCCCAGGCGCTCGGGTTGTACACCCGGCTTTCCTTCCTGGTAAGGACCAAAGAAAATTCCATCACTGGCTTGTGGCGCTTTTGTCGTATCGCGTAAACCAAGGGCCAGCGGCTGCAGGCCATACCATACCAGGTTAAAAACCGACATGAAGGAGGCCTTGTATTTTTTTTGCAGGTTTAACAATTGCAGCGCTTCTTCTGCTACTCCTTCCATCCTGCCTTCCATCGATTCGTAAGCCCTGTCGCCTATAAACCGGGCGGCCTCCCTGGGTGTACCGGCATAACCCATGCCTTGTTCTCCAATACCCCATATTTTGCCCTGCGACGACCAGTTCTTCATTTCGCTGTCGTGGCCATAATGCCCGATCACCGTAGGCAGATCGGTGGGCAGGTTGGTTTCCCCGTCGCCGGATATCCAGGTACGCGAAGGATCCAGGGTGCTGCCAATACGTACCCAGTTGTTGATGGCGGCCACCTGTTTTTTTACCAGCGAATCGGGTGCGCGTTGCACATGCATCACCACGGGAAGGTTCTCATTGCATACGCTCCATCCAAATACCGACGGATGATTACGATCGCGCTTAATCAAACGGCGCAGGTGATCGTCGCAGTTTTGCCAGTATGCTTCGGCATCGGCCTTAGGCCCCCCATCGCTGGCCCAGATACCCGTTTCATCCAGCACCATAATGCCCATTTCATCGGCCATATCCAGGTAAAAACGCGGGTAAGGCTGCGCATGCAGGCGAACAGCATTGGCATGGCAGTCTTTTAACATGGTATACCATGCCCAGGCATAACGCCTTGTCATTTGGGGTATACCCATAAAATGCCAGCTATCGCCTTTTAAAACAATAGGCCGCCCATTCAATAAAAGCTGCTGACCGCTTATAGTAAACTGCCGCCAGCCAAAACGTTCATAAAATCGATCGATCACTTTTTTATTCCGGTATACGCTTAATACCAATCCGTATAAACGCGGGTGTTCAGGCCACCAGTGTTGCAGCCTGTTGCCCGGCTTCACCTGTATACGCACCTGCGCACTGCCATGGGCTGGTATAGTAAACTGCTTTGCCGGAACCGCTAATACTTCCTCTCCCAGCTTCCAGTTTATTTCCGGTTGGCCGTTAACAATACAGGGCATAATACTGCCTGCAATATCCAGTGCAATGGTTTTACCCGTATTGTTACTAACCGTGGCGGTAATAAACAGCTCATCGCTGTTTACATGGGGTTGCACAAATACATCCTGTATATGAATACCGGGTTTCGCCACCAGAAACACATCCTGCCATATACCAATGGCATGCTGCCCCCAAAAGGAACCGGCCACATAGGTACGGTGGCCGTATTTACCGGGCACATTAAACAGGTTGGCATCGATGATATGTACCAGCACCTCAATATCGGCGCCGGGCGTTATAGCATCGGTAATATCCATTTCAAAAGGCAGGAATACATCCCTGTTCTCCCCCACCTTCTTCCTGTTTACATATACCTGGGCATATCCGGCAACGGCTTCAAAATGCAGGAACAGTCTTTTATTTTTCCAATGGCTGTTATAAGCCACGGTGCGCATCAGCCACCCTTCCTTTACAGTTTCCCAATGAGCCGGGTAAGAAGGATAGGTCACAAAATCACCGCCATTGCCTTTGGCAAATCCATTTACATTCCAGGGCGATGGCACTTTTACCGGTGTAGTTTCCCACTGTCCGTGAAGATCTTTCCCCGGCATAAATTTCCAGGAACCGTTTAAACATACGGCATCGCGGTAAGGCCTTTCGGGCGGCTTTACCCAACTTTCCGCCGGCGCAAACTCAAGATTTACCTGTTGGGCAAAAACCTTCCCGGTGCATACGAGCACTACGAACAAACAAATATGGAATTTCATAGGTAATAACTATGGTACGTTGATTTTGATAACCGGGCTGTAGTTGTATTTGGCTAAGGTAGCAGTACGGGCAGCCACCCGTACATAGTATGTTTTGCCCGATACCAGCCCGGTAATGGTATCGGTGTACTCGGTAGCCAGGATGGTATCGTCGGGTTCGCTGTTCAAATTGCGGGTAACGCTTTTATGCGCATTGTTGATCACATCGTAAATAGTCACATTTACGGTGGGGATACTGGAGGCCATAACACGGCTTTCCGTGATCTTTCCCGCAGCCTGCGACCGCGACAATTTATATTTGATAGTAACCGTACCCGAGGCCGCGGAAGCGGTTGCCGTGATGGCCAGGTAAGGTACAACGGTAAAATTTACTTCGGTCATGCCCTGAATGTTCACTTCCTTTACATCTACCGGGAAAAAAGCGCCGTCGATGGGCCGCACATCATAAAGGCCTGAAAAAACCTTTGTGTTTTCAAAGGTACCATCGGCCCGCACCCAGAAGTCGTAGTTGGAAGGACTGGCATATTTTTTTTCCTGCAGGCGCATCCGAATGCCATTGGGCATTTCGGTTTGAATGGGCTGTTTGGTGATATCGTCTATGATCTGGCCTTTGATGCCGGCATCGGGTGCAGCATAATTATCGTCTTTACCACAGGCGGCCAGTACAATAAACAAGAAGCTATATAGATAACGTGTTTTCATACTTTAGCAGTTTGCAATTAATATAACGGGTTCTGAACCAGTCTGGGATTCCTGTCGATCTCTCCCTGGTCGAGGGATTCGTAATACAATTTCGGCAGGAAGGTCTTCTGACCGGCGGTTTGCACCTTCTCAAAAACATAGGTATTGTCGTCCAGCACATGGTAAGGCATGATCACCTCAAAACGTTTGTTGTTCAACAACTGGTCGGCAATACGCCAACGCCTGATATCCCAGTAGCGATGGTTTTCGAAGGTCAGTTCTACCTGCCTTTCATGGCGTACTTTCTCCACGGTCACTGCTGCATCTTCCAGCAATTTGATACCAGCCCGGCTGCGCACCAGGTTCAGGGCGGTTTTCGCATCGCCTACCCTTCCCAGTTCAATGGCCGCTTCGGCATAGTTCAGCAGTATTTCGGCATAGCGGAACTCGATATACTGCTGCTCCGACCCCACCGTTCCACCGGTATTGCCGTTTACGACGTTTTTGTCGTAGGCAGGATTCAGGTATTTACGGATATAAAAACCGGTTTGCGATATTTCCAACCCGCCCCCGATGCCGTTGTAACCTATTACATGCTCACCCTTATACAGCGTATTGTAATCGCCGGCAGTGATACGCTGGCCGCCGTCGATGATACCGGCCTGCACATCGATGACGGTACCACGCCATTGCGAAAAGGGATAGATGATGGTGGCGGCAAAACGTGGATCTTTATCCTTAAACAGGTCGGTGGGATGCGCATAACGAATAGCATTCCCCGAGCCATCTGTCAAACGCAGGGTACCAGGGCTGCCATCGATATACTCAAACTGTTCGCTCAATTCCAGTGTAGGATTGGTACGGCTGCCATACCCGCCGGGCGCCCGTACACCAAAGGGCAGGTTCCAGAGATCATAAGCATGGGCATTGCTTGCAGAAGTGCGGTATTGTTTGGCCAGCAATATTTCCGTGTTATTGGCGCCATCGAGGAACAGGTCCTGGAAGTTTTGCGTTTTATCGGCATTCTTGTTATACAGGGAATATTTGGTAGAACCTATGATGAGGTTGGCGGCATCATAAGCAGCCTGCCAGTATTTGTTGGCTTCCGACGCAGGAATACCCAGCAGGCCATCCAACTGCACGGTACCATATTTGGCTATGGCGGCAGCATACAACATGGCGCGGCTTTTCAGGGCATAGGCTACATAGCGGTTAGGCCTGCCGGTGGCACTGGTTTCATTTAACAGGGGCGCCGCTTCATCCAGTTCTTTGGCAATAAAATCGTAGATCTCTTTCTCTGAATTGCGGGGCACCTGCAATTCATCCAGGTTGCTTCCATTGTAGTTTTGCACGGTAGTGATGAGCGGCACACCGCCATATCTTTTTACCAGGGCAAAATAATAGTAAGCCCTGATGAATTTGGCTTCACCCAGCCAGTTCCTTTTTTTCTCTTCGGCCAGCGGAGAGGTGGCAATGCCTTCAATAAAGGCATTGGCATTGCGGATATAATTATACCCCCACCAGCGCAGGCGGTCGCCATTACCCAGGTCGAAACCACCGCCATTCACACCCAGCGCCTCATCGGTCATATGCGACAGCCAGGTGCCCGAAGGCCAGGCATTAAAACCATTGCCCACCGAAAAGCGGAAATCCTCTACGGGCATATCGTACAGCAGGTTGGCCATATAGGCTTCGATGGTGGCCTCATCTGAAAAGATCTTGTCTTTCTGAATAATGTTCTGCGGTTGCACATCCAGCACCCTTTTACAGGCTGTAAGTAAACCGGCCGATAATATAAATAGGATGATTAATTTTTTCATAATACTATAAGATTACGTTAACACCAAAAGTGAAGTTGCGGGTAATGGGATACTGCATACCCACATTGGTGGGTGTGTGCTCGGGGTCGATATAATCCACCTCGCTCCAGGTAAAAACATTGTAGGCGTTGGCGTATACACGCAAGCCGTTCAGTCCCCAGTTGCCCAGCAACCTGCGTGGAATGGTATAACCCAGCTCTACACTGCGTAAACGCAGGTAAGTGGCATCGTGCACCCAGAAATCGGAAAGCCGGTAGTTGCTGGCCAGTTGACCATGCGGACGGGTAGATGGATATTTACCGGGTATCCAGGGGCTCTTGGGATCGGCCGGATCAGCACGGTGCCACCTGTCCATAAAATACGACAGGCCATTACGTCCAAAGAAAAGCGGGGCCATCAATTGCTCCTGGTAACGCACGTATAATTTGGTAGCGCCCTGCATCAGCGCATTGAAGTCGAAACCTTTCCACTGCAGGTCGATATTCATACCAAAGCTCACATTCGGTGTGTTCACAAAACCCGAACTGTTGGTGCGGCCAATGGGTTGCATGTCGTTCTCATCGATGATACCGTCGTTGTTGAAATCTTCATAGCGGAAATCGCCGGGCAACAGGCGCCGGTTGCCCTCACCATCATGAATAGGCGCATGGTCTATTTCTTCCTGGTCCTGGAATTGGCCTATCACCTTATAACCAAACAGGATATCGTTCCAGCGGTATCCCTTGTTGTCTTTCCAGTTCGACATGGAGCTTCCAAACGGAGCACGCTCCTGGTGCAGGTTTTTGGTACGGGCTATCGAAGCATTGGCACTTACACTGTATTGTAACTCTCCTACCCGGTTCTTATGGCCCAGCACAATCTCCAGGCCACGGGTCATATCGCTGTTCAGGTTTTCCTGTGGCAGCGGTGCACCCACTGTTTGCGGCAAACTTAATACACGTTGTGCCAGCAAACCCGTGCGCTCTCTTCTGAACCAGTCAAACTCTACGTGCAGCCTGCCCTCCCACAGGTCGGCGTCCAGCCCCAGGTTAATGATCTCCGACTCAAACCAGGTAAGCGACTCGTAGGGCTGCGGTCTGAAACCCAGCCCTGCCAGTACCGTATTGCCCGAGATATATCTCACCGGCTGGTTCACGCCATTGTAGCTGGACGTACCGGGGTAAGAATATCCATCGAGCCACTGAAAACCGGCATTGCCGTCATCACCTACAATACCCCACGATCCGCGCAGCTTCAGGTTATTGAGAAACGATACATTGTTCTTCAGGAATTGTTCTTCTGAGATACGCCAGCCTGCCTGCAGACCCGGGAAAAAGCCCCAGCGTTGCCCGGGACCAAAACGGCTGGAACCCATATAGGAAAAGCTGCCCTCGAACAGGTATTTGCCTTTATAATCGTAATTGAACCGGCCTGCCAGCGATTGGGTGGCCGAAGGGGTGATCACCGGTGAGTTTACACTCTGTTTATCGTTCTGGTCGCCGGCATACATTTGATCTACCGAGGTAATGGTAAATTCCCGCTGCCCTTCCAGGCTGTTCAGGTTGTTGTTGTATTGTATCTGTTCAAACAACAACATCCCTTTTACATGGTGGTCGGTAGCAAAGCTGCGTTCGTAATTCAACGACGTTTGCACCTGGGCTACACTCTCTTCGGTCATTCGTTCGTAAAGCGTAGATGCCGAGCCATGTTTTTGCGGCCGGTAGGTATCCGTGGCATTATCATAGGTATACAGGGTATAAACGGGCCGCCATCTTTTATTGAAATTATTCTTGTAATCGTAACTGAACATGGCGCCGGCGCGCAATCCCGTTACAAAAGGCACCCTGTAATTCAACGACAGGCTGCCCTGCAGGGCACGTTGTATATAATGTGTGTAGCCGGCTACACTGGCATCGGATACAGCCAGCGGGTGATAACCATCGTCTACCTGGCTCAGGTAAGCAGGATTGTTATTGGCATATACCGGTATATCGGGCCGGTTTTGCCAAAGCCCTTTGATGATATCGTCCGATACACGGCCGGCCTCCCTCCTTTTATCCTGTAAAAGACCCAGCAATACCTGGGCTTCCAGGTTATTGGCAACCTGTGTAATGATGTTGGAGCGAACGGTATAGCGCCGGTACCCTACATCGCCGCTTTTAAACAGCCCTTCTTCGTCGAGATAACCGAGGGCCGTATAATAACGCATCTTATCGTTGCCGCCACTTACGCTGATATCGTTCTTTACGATGGGCGCTGTTTTGCGCATGCCTACATCTATCCAGTTGGTATTGGGCAGGGTGCCGTCCAGGAATTGCTGCAGCTTTTCGGCAGAATGGGGTGGTGTGTTCCTGGGCGCCACATCTGTACTCCGGTAGTTGTTGTTATAATAGGCCTCGTTACTGATCACCGCCCATTCATACGAGCTCATATTCTTAGGCGAATTGGTGATCTCGGTAATTCCATAACTGCCTGTATAATTCACCTGTGTGCGTCCCTTTGCCCCTTTTTTGGTGGTGACGAGTATGACGCCATTGGCGGCTTTTACGCCGTATACGGCAGCCGAAGCATCCTTGATGATGGATATGCTTTCAATATCGTTGGGGTTGAGCTTGTTGAAATCGCTGCGCGGCACCCCGTCAACGATCATCAGCGGTGTGCCCATACCCCGTATATCGAAAGTAGTATTATATGTGCCCGGCTCGCTGGTACGCTGAATGACCCGTAAACCAGGTAGTTTGCCGGTAAGCATATTTACCATATTGGTTTGTACCGAAGTATTGATCTCTTCTGACTGTACGCTCGATACCGCGCCGGTGAGCGTTACTTTTTTCTGGGTGCCATAGGCTACCACTACCACATCCTCGAATGTATTGATGCTTAGTTTGAGTGTTACGGCCAGCGTGGTGCGGCTATTAACGGAAACCGTTGCCGATTCATAACCAACATAACTGAAGCGCAGTTCGGCATTTGGCTCAACCGATAATTTGAAGTTACCGTTCTCATCGGTTTGTGCGCCCTGTGAACCACCCGCAACCGAAATGGTGACCGCAGCCAGTGGCCGCCCTTGTTCATCGGTTACGCGGCCACTTACTACAATGGGATCGGGTGGCGATGGCGGCGCTGTTGCAGGCGCCCTTTCTTTCTTTTTGATGACGATGGTCTTTTCGATGATCTCGAAAGTCAGATCTTCATGTTGCAAACAATACGACAGCACCTCCGGTATGGAAGCATCCTTTACATCGATATCGATCCTGTTGGTTTGCTCAATGATCTTTTCCTCGTAAAAGAAGCGGAAACCACTTTGTTTTTTGATTTCCTTAAATACTTTGATAAGCGATACCTGCCGCCCCGAGTAGGTGATCTTTTGGGCGACCCCGGCAGCGCTTACCTGCATAAAAGCGGCAATCATCAGAACAGCGGTCAGTTTCATAACCAGCAAAGTTTTGGATGGCAGCCATGGTATTGTCATGGCCGTACAATTAGCCTCGCCTGGGCATAAAGCATCGGCGGGCAAAGCATGCTTTTTCATACTTTTGCAAGTGTTTGGGTTAAACGTTTAGCTTTTTGACACAATCATTGCTATCGCAGATCCCAACGAACCGGCCGGGGGCGCTGCAATCGCTCCCGGCTTTTTTAGAACCTGCGTTATGTTGTTGTACTAAGTACCCTCTACAGGATAAGGTCAGGGTAAAACCACCAGCCTTATGTCGCCCGGTTTGACGCCGCTTTCCAGCCGGAAATGCACATCGGCTGTTTCCAGGATCTTCAATACATGCGACACATTCATATTGCGCGGTATTTCACCGGTAAAATAGCGCGGGCCGATAGCGCCTTCATAGGCTATGTCTACATTGTACCAACGCGAAACATGGCGCATGATGGTTTGTATATCGGTGCTGCTGAAATAAAAGAAGCCGTTCTTCCAGGCCATAACGGCATCTGTATTCACCTTGTCATGCACTTGTACATCCTGTTTGATCACGGCCTGTTGGCCGGGTCGTAAAATGAAAGTTTTATTGGCCGGATCGCTGCCTTTGGCAGCGCCGATCCGCACCTTCCCCTCCAGCAGGGTAGTACGAATCTCGTTTTCGTCGTTATAAGCCATGATATTGAAATGCGTACCCAGCACTTCCACGCTGGAACGCCCATCAACGTCTACTATAAATTTTCTTATTTTGTCTTTGGCCACTTCAAAATAGGCTTCACCGGTAATGGCCACCTCTCGTCGATCGCCTATAAATGCCGTGGGGAATTGTAAAGAAGAGGCGGCGTTTAACCACACCTTACTGCCATCGGGCAATACCACCTGGTATTGACCGCCCCGTGGTGTAATGATGGTGTTGTGCGATATGGCATTGCCAGCGGGTATACCGGAAGCATCGTAGATCAACTGCCCATTTTCTTTTCGAATGCGCAGACCGGCATCGTTTGGTATGGCGCCGTCTTGCAGGCTGTCGAGCAGTATTACGCGGCCATCGCCCAGCACCAGTCTGGCCCTGTCGCCACCGGGTAATACATCCTCTATAATGTTGGGCGTAACCGGCTTGTGTGTGATGATGGACGGTGATGTAGTGGATTTGTTTACAAAAAAATACCAGGCAGCGGCGAACATCAAACCGGTTACAGCAGCAGCAGCTACCCATCGCATCAGTTTTATGCGGCGTACGCGGGTATTGCGTTTCATTTTTTCCTGTATACCGGCAAAAAGCCGACGGCTCATGGCTTCCTGTGTTTCCTGCCGGTGCAGGAATACCATTTCAATCTCTTCATCATCAGCCGCATCGTACCATGCATGTAATTGTGCCATCTCTTCCCCGGTAGCAGTACCCTCCAGGTATTTTTGGGCCAGCGCCAGCAGTTGCGTTTTGTCCATGTTGAGCCGGTTTGTATATACTAAGAGTATCGTGCTTATAAAATACCCTTAGTGACCGGCAATTTTTTTTACAGGAAAAAGAAAAACAAATGGCTGATGTGTGTGCGTATGACCCGCAGGGCTTTGGTGAGATGCGACTCGGCAGTTTTCACCGATATCTGTAGTTTTTTAGCCACCTCTGGTAACGACTGGTCGTCGATCTTGTTATAAATAAAAACGAGGCGGCATTTTTCGGGGAGTTTGCAGGATAATCTTTTTATCATGTCCAGTAAGAGCCGGTTTTCCATAGCGGGCATTTCGGTGTGAGGTATACCGGCCAGTTGCCCCATGGCTTGCTGATGTTCCGACATTCTTTTTTCTTTCAGCAGGTATCGGTATACTGCATAACGCGTCATGGCAGCCAGGTAGGCGGGCAGCGATTCGATTGCCAGGTGATGCCGTTTTTCCCAGATCGCCAGGAATACATCCTGCACGATCTCTTCGGCAGCTGTCACCGATTTCAGACGTTTATGCGCCAGGTAGAATAACTTATCCCAATAACGTTGATACAGTTCCTGAAAGGCGGGTGCATGGTCCTGCCGTAGTAGTAAAAGCAGTTCATTGTCCTGAAGAGATTCGCAGGCAGGCATAGTTTTGGCAAACAAAGTTAATGTCCTAAAGATATTTGAAAATTTGGAATTGGGAAATTGTATATCCCAATTCCAAACATCGCGATTCTATTTTTCAGTATCGTTGGTGATGGTGCCGTTGGTAATATACTTGATCTGCACCTTATTGGTTTCGTCTGCTGCACCCGGTACACCGGTGAGCAATACGGTATATACCTTGTTTTGCTCAACAGTAATAGAGCGGCTGGCATCTACCCCATTGTTGTTCTTAACGGCAATGCTTACCTCACCGGCGCTGAGTGGTTTAAATTCACTGACGGCAGCGAATTGAGCCGGTTCGTTCACTGCATTGTTACCGCCGGCCGCGATGGTTACCGTAGATGCATTTACCGAATCGGTGATGGCATTGATATACCTGATATAGGCAGATCCGTTGGCATCGAGGCTATCGAGGTTGTCGGTAGCTACTACATTCCTGTAATGATCATCGTTACCCACCACAAATACCGAATAGTATTTATCCTGTTCGAAATTGAAATCGGTACTGGCCAGTGGCGTGTTATCAGGATAATCGTATGCCTTTACCGGCCGGTTACCTATATAAATGGGCAGGTAACCACCTGTGTAATTGGTATATGCCAGCGGTGATTGCGTAAGCGTATTACCCGATAACGTAATGACCACAGACTGCTGATCGGGCGCCAGGTTAAAAGCCATCAAACCAGCTGCCGGGATATCATTGTTGCCATTGTCTTTATCTTTTAAACAGGCGGTGAACAATACACCGGCTAACGCTACCATCAGCATGGGCACAACCGTTCTACGTACATTCATTAGTACTTTATACATATGCTAACTTTAAATTGGTTACTATAGAAGGTCCCTTAGCAGAAGTAGTGGCTGGAAGTATTCAACGGTTACGTTTAAGGGAAATACAAAAGTATTGTATAATGACAACTGATTAACATAATGAAATTATAAAGGACTGTTAAGCGAATGATAAAACCGGGATAGTTGGCCAACACCGGAAACCATTCCCACCCTGGGAAAGCATTTTATTTTTTACACCGCTGTAATTTTCTGACAACAAACCACTTGTTGAATTGGCATAAAGCTGGCCTTATGGCTGGCATCACTTAATCCGCCAATTATGAAAACAAGTTTACCTACCCTTTTTGCTTTTTTGATAACCATCACTACGCATAGCCAGGTGATCAGTATGTTCAACTGGGAAAGCGGCGCTGTTACACAGGCCGTATCGGGTCCCAATGCCATTTCGGTGAGCAGTTCGGCTGTTATATCGGCTTATGGTATTTCGGGTAAAGGATTAAACCCCGGAAATCCTAAAAAAGATATCGATCTGGTATTACCTGGCTCGCCCTGGTTTGATGTACCTGGTATTGATATCAGCATTGCCTTTCGCAGGGAAGAAAGCCAGGCCAGTTTTTTTAAACGTGGTAATCATTTTGATTTTGGAATGGAAGGAGGCAAACTGAACATGAAGTTCCAGGTGAGTAATGGCAGTGGTGGTGGTACGCTGGTGAATGCCGCCAATGTATACACTATCCCCGACGATCATGTATTTCATACCTATCGTTTTGTGTACGACAGCCATACCGGTGTGGCGCAGCTATCGGTGGATGGTACCGTAGTGTATACCTATACTGGAACCGCCGGCCGGCCATTGTACTGGAATGGCGGTAACGTGGTGATAGGCGCCATGGCCGATGCTACCGGGAACAGTGTGGCGATATTCGATAACATGCTGGTGCAACATGTACCGGTGCCGGGGTCGCTGCCTGTAAAACTGACTTCTTTTACGGCGCAGCCGCGTGGTAAGGAAGTGGCTATTCAGTGGACTGCTACGAATGAATTGCATTTTAAACATTTTGTGGTGGAGCGTTCGGCTGATGGAATCAGTTATGCAGCTTTGGCTACAGTGGATGCTACCGGTGGTTTAACCCCATATGGTTTTAAAGATGCGTTTCCCTTGAGTCCGGTGGGGTATTACCGGTTGAAGATGGTGGATGAGGATGGTACCTTTAGTTATTCAGATGTGCGTACGGTGAGTGTGGGCGGGCTGGTGGCTTCTATTAGTTGTTTTCCTAACCCTGTGAAAGATAACTTTACTATTCGTATTAAAAATATTACGCCTGGGCAGTACCGGTATTCGGTGGTGTCGATGCAGGGGAAGGTAATGGAGGCGAAGGTAGTGGCATTGGGGCGTGGTGAGCAGCGGATTGTTGTTCATGCGGGAAAGGCGATGCCGGGGATGTATGTGGTGGAGGTGGAGTGTGTGGGTACCGGGAGTAAACAGGCGTTTACGATTTTGAAAGGTTAGATGATGGAGTGATGGAGAGAAAGGCCACCGGGCGGTGGTCTTTTTTTTGTTTAGGGTGAGGGTATGTGTTATATTTGATCGTAGATCAAAGGTGTTGATGATATAAAGATCTGAAATAGAAAAGCCCCTGAAAATGTCAGGGGCTCAAACAGATCACTTGATTACGTTTCAATTAAGAAAGAGGCTTGATCAAGTATACGACCCAAAAATAATAAATATTTTTAAAATCAACACCTTTGAAGTACAAAAAATTAGAATTTTTCGTGGGTAAGCCACGGTTAGACCGGTATCTTAGGGCAACAGGTTATTCCAAATCCAAAGCTCAAAAGCTATATCGAATTAATATAAAGGTCAGTCAGGCATTCTATCCTCTTCTACATCTGCTTGAAACATTTTTACGCAACACAATGTATCATCATTTATCCGTTTATTTCGATACGCCTGACTGGATTATTTATGAGAAAAATCGCTTCATGTGTGATCCCATACTCGCCCGAACAAGATTTTATTTAAAAAATTCTGTGGAAAAAGCAGAGCAGGCGATTTTACGGAGAGGGGCTACGATCACACCCGGCAGGGTACTGGCTGAGCAAACATTTGGTTTTTGGGTGAGTTTGTTTGAACCCGATCATTTCAGGCTTACGGGAGGTGTTGCAATACATTGTTTTCCCAATAAACCACCATCTACAAATAGGGTTACTATATCCCAAAAGCTTAAAATGGTCAAAAAATTCCGCAACCGCCTCTACCACAACGAACCCATCTGCTTCGACAACAACTGCATCAACTTCACCCACGCCACCCAAACCCGCCAACACATCTACGACCTCATCACCTGGATGGACCTCGACCTCAACAAATACATCCACCACTTCGACTCCATCGACACCCACCTCCACCACGCCAATCAACTGCAAATCAACCACTAACCCGCCTGCAAAGCCACCACGTCGCAAACCACCCCTCATATTGTCGTAATAACACACCGTCACGCGCATTTCACGAGCGTAGCTTTGTATCGTTAAACCAATCAGCCATGAAACGCAGAACACAACTTCAAATCAAACAACTGGCCGTAATCACCATCGCCTGGATCCTGGTAGGATGCCTGATCACCATTTACGACCACCTGGTATTACACACCAGCAACGCCCGTGGCCCTGCCGCCGATTACTCCTTCGGCATCGCCCTGGCCTTTAACCTGGGTTCTGCCATCATTGGCTCGGTATTGGGCGGCAGCCTGCTGGTGTTTTATGTAAATGTAAAATATGTAGATAAACCCTATGGATATACCATAGCGGTGGTAGCGGTTTCGTATATCCTGGTTATTATGATCATCATTCTAATACTCGGCGCCATTTCCATTCCCCTTAAAACAGGCCGTCCATTGTTAGACCCGGTATCCGGCGCCGCCTTCCGTGCCTTCCTGCTGGACAGCTCACGCATCAAAAACACCATGATATGGTCGATCGTAGTGGCGGTTACACAATTGTTGTTACAAATCAGCAGCAAATTTGGACAGGGCGTATTCGGCAACATCATCCGCGGCAAATACAACACGCCCAAGGAGGAGAACCGCATCTTTATGTTCCTGGATATGAACAACAGCACTACTATTGCCGAACAACTGGGCAATGAAAAATACCACGACCTGCTGAAGGATTTCTTTGCAGATATTACCAACCCGATACTTGATAACAAAGGAGAGATCTATCAGTATGTGGGTGATGAAGTGATCGTTGCCTGGAAATATGAAGATGGTATTCAGAACAACCAATGCGTGCAATGTTTTTACGATATCAAACAACAAATAGAAAAACAAAAAGAAAAATACCTGCGCCAGTATGGGTTGGTGCCTTCTTTCAAAGCGGGTATGCACTATGGTAATGTAGTGGCTGGTGAAGTGGGTATTATTAAAAGGGATATCACCTACTCCGGGGATGTACTGAACACTACATCACGCATCATGAATATGTGTAAAGAGTTCAAAGCAGAGATCATTTCATCGGCCGACCTGATTGCCCGTTTGGGTTTGGGCAACCTGAATGTAAGGCCTTTGGGTTCTATCAAATTAAAAGGCAAAGGACAGGAATTGTTGCTCAGCGCCCTCGGTTAGAATATTTTACGCCGGTATAGCCACCAACATTTCAACCAGTTACAATACGCAATGTTGACGTTCACCAGCCAGTAAATTAAGGCCATGATCAACAAAACCCATTCCCCGCTCAACAACTGTTTTCCTATGAGACAATCCCAGATGGTATGGGCGGCTGTTGCAATTTTTGACGACAAACGGTTAGCAACTAGCTGCCCCATGCCCTGTGTAAGAAACGCAGCCAGTTTTTGCAAAAAATAGCTTCAATATCTTCTTCTGCATAACCTCGTTTTTTCAGCAAGGGTGCCAGTTTTTGCAAATCGGCAATAGTATCCATATCATAAGGCGATTGTTCCGTGCCATACATCCCATCGAGGTCGCTGCCAATGGCAATATGACGGCAATTACCCGCCAGTTGACAAATATGATCATAATGATCGATCAGGGTTTCCAGGCTTACACCTGCTTCCCTGGGTTGTGTAACACCGCGCTCCCAGTTGGGATACAACATCCAGGCATCCAGTACACCGCCTATCACCGCATCGCGTTCTATCAGCATCTTTATTTGATCGTCGGTTAATTGCCGTTGATGAGGCACCAGCGCCCGGCAATTGTGGTGACTGGCCCATACAGGGCCTTTATACAAATGCATGGCCTGCGCAAATCCTTCATCCGTCAAATGCGTCACATCGAGTATCATGTGCAAACGGTCCATTTCTTTCAAAAGCTCCACACCCAGGGGCGTTAACGGCCCTTCCATACCCGTACCCGGTGCATAACGGCCGGGGCCATAATGGGCAGGGCCCAGTGCGCGCAAACCATAAGCATAGGCTTTTTCGAGATAAGACAGATTCACCAGCGAGTCGGCGCCTTCGAGACTGAGTATATAACCGATGGCGCCCTTATTCCACGATGCCAGGTGCGCATCCAGTTCGGTGCGGTTGGTAATTTGTTTCATCTCCCCTGCTTCTTCCATGGCCCTGTACCAGGCCAGTTGTCCCTGTGCCTGCGCCCAGGCCTGTTCGGGCGAATGCCAGCCGGGCAGGTTGCTGCCGGGCGCCACGTAACGGGCTATTTGCGTGGCTACCACCAATGCAATATCACCCTCGCGTAAAGCAGGTAACGAAACCATGCCCTTACCCCTGTCGGGTTTGTCGTTCATGCCGCTTTCGCGCTCACGAATGGCATGCACCGGTTGTTGGAGATCGCGGTTCCATTCCAGGGCGTTCATGGCCAGGTCGAGGTGTGCATCGATGATCATAACTCGGTGTGCATTTTCCTATTAATGGTACAAAATTTGCAATAAATGAAACAACCTTCTCTTCGTATTTCCTTCTTATTATTTCCGGGTTCTATTCCACATGGCTTTTGGGTGCCGGGCCGGGCAACCCTTAATAAATGCGCTTTTACTCCTTAGGTAAAGCGAATCTAAACCGAAGCCAAGCCGAATAAAACCCGGCGCCGGCTAGGCAGTTACCTCATCCAGCAGGTACAATACCGACCGGTAATTATGCCGGCTGAATTCCGACAGGGCCATTTCACAAGTCTTTGAAGTACTGTAACATCCATCCAGTTGCCCTTCGGGGATATCGTTTATTTCGTCTTTGATGGCCGCCTTTACCAACCCGGGATAATAAAATCCCCTGTCGCCTGCCATACCGCAACAACCTGCATGAAAAGGCACTACCACTTCTTTAGCCGCGTGTTTGCCAATACTCATCAACTTATCGTATAAGCCCATCTTGTATACCGAACAAACCGGGTGAAATACCACCTTCTCCTTTGGCTGCACTACCGTTAACCGCGGCAGCAAATGATCGGCGGCAAAATCGATGGTATCCAGGATTGTTAGTTTATCGAATTTCTGCTGGTTATCTGGCGTCAGATGCGGCCGGCAGCCCTGCAGGGTATAGGTGCAGGAGGTGAGATCGGCCATCACCGGTATGGCGCCCTGCCGGGTCCATTCCCACAACGATTCGATGGTTTTGTTCATGGCCACCTGCTGCGCCTGGTAAAATCCTTTGGAGGAAAAGGCCTGTCCGCAACAATGCCCCTGTATGTTGTTGGGTATGGTTACCCGTATACCGGCTTTTTGCGCCAGCCGCATCAACACCTCCATGGCGCTTTCCTTTTTCTCTACATCAGCGCCCATCAGACGGTTGATGCAGGTCACAAAATAGATCACTTCGGCATCATCGGTGCGGCCTGTTTTTAGTGAAGGCGCACCAGCCAGTTGACGCGGCCATTGGGGAACGGCGGGTAATACGTTCATTAACCGGGACATGGTTTTATTGCCAAACAGGGCATTCATACCATGACCGGCGCGCAAGGCTGTTTTGATCAACACTTCAGCGCCTTTGAAATTTTTAGCTACCTGTAAAGCCATCTTGTTTGCTGTACTGCTGTGGTTTTCGCGGCGCAATCTTTTTACCAGTTCACCGGTATTGATGCTCACCGGGCAATCCGTAGCGCACATACCATCTACCGCGCAGGTATCCATAGCGGGAAACTGGTAATCCTTCATCACACTGTTGTAGGTTTCCATATCGCCGGCTTCCTTTAAACGGGCCAGCGCCCTGCGCAATACGATGCGTTGCCGGGGTGTTACGGTATAATCACGGCTGGGACAACGGTGTTCGCAATAACCGCATTCCACGCATTTGTCTACTTCTTCTTCCACGATGGGCAGCGACTTCAGGTTTTTGATATGGCATTGTTTATCGTGGTTGATGATCACACCCTGGTTGAGTATGTTTTTTTCATCTACCAGTTGTTTCAGTGCTTTCATAATGGCATAGGCCTCGCTCCCCCACTCTGCCTCTACATAGGGCGCTATCTGGCGGCCGGTGCCATGTTCTGCTTTTAAAGATCCTTTATACTGATCGCAGATCAGTTGGGCCAGGTGGTCGTTGAACACTTCAAATTGCCTGATCTCTTCAGGCGTGTTCACCGGCTGCGAGATCAGGAAATGCAGGTTGCCTTCTTTGGCGTGACCAAATACGATGGCGTTGTGATAACCATGCTGTATAAATAATTGCTGCAGGCTTTCAATGGCTTCACCCAATACTTCTACCGGTACGGCTACATCTTCCAGCATCACGGCAGTGCCTTTGGCGCGTACCGCCGCCACGGATGGATACAGGCCTTTGCGCAGTTTCCAATACAAACCCTGTACACCCAGGTCGGTGGTAAAACCGGTGTTGTATATGACAGGTAAGTGGTTCAAACAGTCAGCGGCTGCAGCCAGTTTCTGCTGCAATTCTTCTTCGTTCACACCCTGGTATTCGCAAAGGATACAGGATGCATTCGGCGGCAGATCTTTGATAAAAGCCGGCGCTTTGGGCAGATCCTGTACGGCATACAGGGCGGCGCGGTCCATAAACTCCAGCGCCTCGGCGCCGCTTTGTTTTAAAGGCCAGATGGCGTTGCAGGCTTCTTTGGGCGATGCAAAACAAAGCAGGGCGGTGCCTTTAAAGGGTTTGTCGGGTATGGTATGCATCACGGCAGAAGCAATAAAACCCAGCGTGCCTTCCGCGCCGATGAGCAGGTGCGCCAGTATATCCAACGGATGCTGGTAATCGAGGAAGGCATTGATGCCGTAACCCACGGTATTTTTCATCCGGTATTTACGCCGTATTTCAGCTATCAGTGATTCATTGTTTTGCACACGTTGCTGCAATTGCAGCAATCCGTTATATATAGGCGCACATTCTTTTTCAAACCGTTCATAGTCTTCTTTTACTCCTGTATTAAACAGCATGCCATTGGGCAGCATGAATTCAATAGATGCCAGGGTGTGATAGGAATTGAATTGCACACCGCAGCACATACCGCTGGAGTTGTTGGATAAAATACCGCCCATCATGGCGGAGTTGATGGAGGCGGGATCGGGACCGATCTTTCTTCCATAAGGCCGCAGGTAATGATTGACCGTGTTGCCGATGATGCCGGGTTGCACTTTTACCTTTTCGCCGTTATCGAGGAGCGTGCAGTTACGCCAGTGTTTGCTGATATCGGCGAGTATGCCATTGGTGACAGACTGGCCGCTGAGGCTGGTGCCGGCGGCACGGAAGGTAATGGTGGTGTTGTGTTTTGCGGTTATTTGCAGGAGGGTTTGAATATCCTGTATGCTGGCCGGGAAAACGATGGCGGCGGGTACCAGCGTGTAAAAGCTGGCGTCGGAAGCATAGGCGTAACGGTCTACGGGTTTTGTTTTTAAACGTTCTTCGGGAAAATGCGTGGCCAGGTCTTTCAGGAGATCCATGAACTGTTTTTTGCGAACTAAATTAGGACGTTTTTAGATTATGCATTGCTGATTAATTACGGCAATGTGGTATTATTATACCCGGCATTTCATGCCGGGCTACCAACCCGTCGTCCCTAACGGGACGATGCCCCTGTGCGGCATGATGAACCCGGCATTGCATGCCGGGCTACCAACCCGTCGTCCCTAACGGGACGATGCCTCTGTGCGGCATGATGAACCCGGCATTGCATGCTGACCCGGCATTATATGCCGGGCTACCAACCCGTCGTCCCTAACGGGACGATGCCTCTGTGCGGCATGATGAACCCGGCATTGCATGCCGACCCGGCATTGCATGCCGGGCTACCAACCTGTCGTCCCTAACGGGACGATGCCTCTGTGCGGCATGATGAACCCGGCATTATATGCCGCCCCGGCATTGCATGCCGGGCTACCAACCCGTCGTCCCTAACGGGACGAGGCCTAGGTGCGGATGATGAACCTATCCAGATGATACACATGATTAGCGAGTGGCACTTTGCGTCCCGAAGGGACGCCCCCAAACAGCAAGTTTGCTTATATTTAGGATCGCTATTGGCCAAAACATATGACACTCGAAACATTCACACCTGGAGAAAAGCTACAACCATTCATAAACTGCTACATCATCGTAGAATGTGATCAAACGGTGGTGAACAGCATGCTGCCCGATACATCGCTTACCGTAGGGTTCAGGTTCAAAGGAACAACCAAATACCTCACCGACACAGAAAACAAGCTTCCCTTTGCAGTACTGGCAGGATTAAGAAAATCAATTCAATTGATGAAAGATGAAACCAATACCGGGAATTTATTGGTCATATTCAATACAGCAGGAGCAGCGGCATTCTTCAAAGAACCGCTTCATGATACATTTGGTGAAGTACTAGCGCTGAATGAATTTTCCAATTTTAAAGCATTACATGAATTGGAAGATCAATTGTGCGAAGCACCATCAAACAAACAGAGAATTCAGATAATAGAACGTTTTTTGTGGGCTAAACTCTGCCACTACAAGCAGGACCCGCTGATTGCCCATGCCATCAAAGTCATGAAAGCCCATAACGGGTTACTAAAGATCAGGGATGTAGCTGCCAGCCACTTTATTAGTCTCGACGCATTTGAAAAAAGATTCAGGCGGGCAACAGGCGCTTCCCCCAAACAGTTTAGTTACATCGTTCGCATGAATGCCATTATCGGCAGCCTCACCAACAAAAGCCTTGCTCATACAGCCCTGGAAGCCGGCTATTACGACCAGGCACATTTCTCAAAGGACTTTAAACTATTCACAGGACAAACGCCGGCCGAATTCCTCAAAAAACGGCAACTCGAAAATCACTGATTTTTTACAAGACCGGCAGCCAGGCTGCAAATAGCTTTGCAGAAAAAAGAATATGAGACAAACCATCTCAAAACGAAGGCTATGGACGTCCTACATACTCCAGGGAATAGTAGCGTCGTTCCTTTTTATTGGCGCTGTCAATAACATCGTAAAAACGGAAGAAGCATTACTCAACTCAAAAGCATTGGGCTATGCCGAAAGCTCGCTATTGCCCCTGGCCATTGTGTTGCTCACAGGCGTTGTGTGTTACCTGGTTCCCCGTACCTGCATACTGGGCGCCGTGCTACTTACTGCCTGGTTTGGCGGAGCCGTTGCTACACACATAATTCATGGCGATGCGCCTTTGATCCTGGTATTACCTGTTCTTTTTGCTGTTTTGGTTTGGGTGGCCATCGGCTTGCGCGACCAAAAAGTACGGGCAGTTATTCCTTTTAAACAATAAAAATATGAGTTCTGTATCGTTCATTGCAATCGTTGTGGCAGCTTTGGTGCTGTTATTTTTACTGGTAGCGGCATTGCTTCCCAAACACTATTCCGTGTCAGTATCCGAGACCATCAATAAGCCCCAAAAAACAGTTTATGACTATGTGAGCCTGTTCAGCCATCAAACACAATACAGTGAGTGGCTAAAAGCCGACCCCGACCTTCAACCCACGGTGGTGGGGGCCGACGGAACTGTTGGCGCTGTATTGAAATGGGAAAGCCATAACAAAGACAAAAATAAGAATGTGGGTATGGGCGAACAGGAGATCAAAAGCATGGACGAAAGTTATATTCACATTGAATTACGTCTTATTAAACCCATGCCGGCCACCTGTAAACTCGTTCATCACTTTGTTGAAAAAGGCATGTACCAAACCATTTACACCTGCACATTTTATGCTTATGCAAAATTTCCGGTCAACCTGCCATCGTACCTGTTTGGCCGGCGTTTTATTATAAAAGCACAACAAAAAACATTAAGAAATATCAAGGCGATCATTGAACATCACAATTAAAAAAGTGCCGGCTTAGTCCGGCACTTTTTGTATTCCTTCAGTGGTCATTTCTATTTTTTGGATGGTTCCATCTTCATTAAAATACAAATAATCGATACATACCGAACGGCGGTGACTGCCACCCTGGGGTAAACCGCCGTTGTGATAGATAAAATAGTGTTGATCTTTATATTCCAGTATGGAGGGTGAATGGGTTTTGCAGTTACCTGCCAGTTCACAAATGATGCCTTTAAACTCCCAGGGGCCATCGATATGCCGGCTCATGGCATAGCCTATCTTTTCGGGGAAATCGTAACCATATAACAGGTAATACCAATCACCGCGTTTGTGTATCCAGGCGCCTTCGGTGAATTGGGGTATTTGTATTTTTTGAACGGGGCCGTCCAGTTCGGTCATATTCTCTTTTAGTTTGGCGTAGTAACATTGTGAGTTGCCCCAGAATAACCAGGCCTGTCCGTCGTCGTCGATGAGTACGGTGGGATCGAGGTTGTTTTTGTTTTCGCCGGGAGCGCCAATGGTTTCATTGGTGATCAGCGCCTGGCCTATGGCGTCGAAAAACGGTCCTTCCGGTTTATCAGCCACTGCCACACCTATTGCCTTACCGGGTATGCTGCCATGCGAAACGGCTACATACCAGTAAAACCTGCCGTTGCGCTCTACGACCTGCGAAGCATAGGCGCCGCCTTTGCTCCATACAAGATCTGCGGCACGCAGCGGCACCGGATGTTCTTCCCAATGCACCATGTCTTTCGAAGAAAAACAAAGCCAGTCATTCATCACATAATCTTCTACCCCATCCGGCGGTTCATCATGCCCTGTGTACATATACACCATACCATTATGCACTATAGCCGCCGGATCGGCGGTGTATTTGTGCCGTATGACGGGATTGCCTGCAAATACTTCTGTCATAACCTTTTGCTCCTTAAAAAAATATGCCAAATGATCCGCCGCCAATTGTTTGAATTTTGCAAGTCTTGGTTTGAATTGTACAACCATTTTGGCCCTTCCCTGTTGTACATTTGAATATGCTAAAAACTGAAACGCTCGAAGATTTCTACCGTCATAAATTCAACTGGATGCCTGATAACCTGAAAAAGGATATCGGGCATTTCAACGTGTTCAAGATGGCCGATTGTGTAGGTCCGGGTAAAACACCCGTACAATACAACCGCAGGGATTTTTACAAAATAGCGCTGGTACGCGGCAGGCATGTATACCATTATGCCGACAGGAGCATAGAGGTAGACGGCACCACCCTCATCTTTTTCAACCCCACGGTTCCCTATACCTTCCAGTCGATGAGCGAAAACAACACAGGCAGTTTTTGCATATTCAAGGAAGCCTTTTTCACCGAACGTTTAAGAGGCGGCATACGCGACCTGCCCATGTTTGTTCCAGGCAATAAAACGGCCTATTCTCTTAATGCCGAACAGGATCAATACGTAGCCGGCATCTTTGATAAAATGATGGAAGAGATCAAATCAGACTATGTATACAAGTACGACCTGATCAGGAACTACATCATGGAGATGATCCACTACGCCATCAAACTGGGGCCTACGGAAACCCTGTACCAGCATACCGATGCCAATGCCCGAATTACGGCCATATTTACCGAGCTGCTGGAACGTCAGTTCCCCATAGAATCGCCCCACCAGCGCTTTACACTGCGTTCGGCCCGCGATTTTGCCGAGCAACTGGCGGTACATGTGAACCACCTGAACCGTGCCATACGGTTGACCACCGGTAAAACTACCACTGAACACATCTTTGAACGGCTTACCAGCGAAGCCAAGGCCCTGTTGAAACATACCAACTGGAATATATCGGAGATCAGTTATTGCCTCGGTTTTGAAGAACCGGCGCATTTCAATCATTTCTTTAAAAAACAAACGAACATGACTCCTTCGATGTTCCGGGCTTAGTATGGTGGAAGTAATGACCAGTGACGAACATTGTGTGATCAGGCATAAACAGTACCTGTATAGCTTCAATAAAACATTCCTGAGCGAAAAATTGTGGAACGGCCTTCGCCGGCTGCCTGCCTTTCGCAACAGCCGTGGCTTTTTCCCGCTTAACAGGAAAGAATCCGGCAAGTTGGACCTGCTTTTTGAAAAGATCATCCGCGAAAAACACTCCGATTATGTCTTCTCCGAAGACCTGCAGCGTGTGTACCTGGTAGAACTGGTACACTTCATCAACAAGCTGTGCATTAATGATAATTAGCATATCTTCTCCCCCGTATTAAAAACCCGTTAAAACACCACCACCTTCGTTTTTTCGTATAAATTTGAATTGTTAATCAACTTGTTGTGTCAGAGCAAAACTACGACGCCAGCTTTTGCGGGCGATTGCCCATACATCAAACCAATTCCATTCAACCTCATGGTGTTTTACTGTTGGTAAACAGGCCGTTAAACGCCGTGCTTCAGGTGAGTGAGAATGTGGAAGAGCTGTTGCAGTTGTCTGTAAAGGACGTATTGTCAACGCCCCTTTCATCCATCCTTACCGGGGCCGGCATCAGCCGTTTGCAGCAGGCTGCCGATGAAGGTTTGACAGAAAAGCTGCCGCTTGTTCTTACATTTAAAGTAAATGATGAAGAAAACGATGTGTTGTGCCTGGTGCACACGGTGGAAGAAGGGTTCATCATAGAAGCCGAATTGAAAAAATTTTTCCATTCGGCGCCACAAAAATTTATCGATATTTACCAGGGGGTAAGAAGGGTCATGCAGCAAATAAATCAATGTGTTACGATTGATGAGGTTTGCCACGTCACGGCCAGTGCGTTAAAAAAGTGGACCGGTTTCGACAAAATCATGGTCTACCGCTTCGATGAAAATTTTAATGGTACAGTGCTTGCAGAGGAAGCAGAGCCCGGAATGGAACTTTATATGGGTCTCACCTTTCCTGCTTCTGATATTCCCCGGCAGGCGAGAGAAATGTACCGGAAGAACCCTTACCGGTTAATTCCGAACAGGGAGTACCAGCCGGTGAAACTTTACCCCTTATTAAACCCGGTCACAAATGGGTTTACCAACTTGTTAAATGCCGATTTGCGCAGCGTAGCTACCGTTCACCTGGAATACCTGGGGAACATGAACGTAATGGCTTCCATGTCGGCACGCATCCTTTACCACGAGCAATTGTGGGGGCTCATTGCGTGTCATCACCGGGAGGCCAGGTACCTGTCGTTTGAGGAGTGTTCGGTAGTTGAAATGATTTCCAATATTCTTTCGCAAAAGATTACCGCATTGCAAAATGCCGAAGGTGTGTCTATACGGCAACGCCTGAATGAACAATTTGCAGCGATCGTGGAAAAAATGGTGTCGAAAGAGAACCTGGTAGATGCTTTTTGTGAAAACGCAGCGCTATTGAAAGAATTTTTACATGCCGACGGGATTGCATTGAGTTGGGAAGGCCATATCGAAACGGAGGGGATCACACCCCATACCGGCGATATCGAGACCCTGGTTTACTGGCTCAGGCAAAAAGCCCGTCAACAGATCTTTCATCAGCACCAGCTGCCCCTGGCATTCGAGGAAAGCAGATCGTTTTCCGACAAGGCCAGTGGAATTCTGGCCCTGCCGATTCAACCCGATAAAGGCAACTACCTCATCGCTTTCAGACCAGAACTGGTGAAAACCATTTCGTGGGGCGGTAATCCCAATGAAGCCATTCAATTTGAACCGGGTTCCACGGTATATCATCCGCGGCATTCCTTTAAGGTGTGGCAACAAACCGTGCACAACACGGCGCAGAAATGGCACCCCGAAGAAATTGCAGCGGCCGAACAGTTCAGGGGATTCCTGGTTCAGTATACACTCGACAGGCTGAACTAAAATAATATTGAAAGCATAATATGCTGTTTTCGGGAAGAAATAGAGCTCAACAACAAGACGACACGTATGTGATAGGCATTGGAGCGTCGGCAGGCGGACTGGAGGCCATCAATGAACTGTTTGATAATATATCAGACAGCACCCACCTGGCATTTGTGGTGGTGCAGCACCTTTCGTCGGACTATAAAAGCCTGTTGGTAGAGCTGCTTGCCAAACATACCCATATGCCGGTGGAGGAAGCCCGTCACCGACAGCGTGTAGAGGCCGGCAAAGTATATGTGATCCCCAACAACAAGGAGCTCACCATTCACAACGGCCTGCTGATGCTGGCCGATAAGGAATTCGAAAAAGGGCCCAATACCGCCATCGATACCTTTTTTCAATCGCTGGCCGGGGACCAGAAAGAATTTGCCGTTGCCGTGATATTGAGCGGCACGGGCACCGACGGCACCCGTGGTGTGGAAGCCATCAAAAACTGCGGTGGTTTTGTGATCGTACAGGACCCCGATACCGCCAAATTTGATGGCATGCCCAAAAGCGCCATCAATTCGGGCTATACCGACCTGGTACTCCCTCCGCGTGAGATCTACACCCAGATTGGCAACTACATCGACGGCGTATTGCCTTTAAAAACGCCGCAGTCGAAAAAATACAACGAGTGTATTCAGAATATTCTTACCTCCGTTTTCCGTAAAACCGGTTACGATTTCATGCAGTACAAGGAGCCTACCATTTTGCGCCGCATCACGCGCCGCATGCAAATGGTAAAGCTGGATGATGTGGAAGATTATGAACGGTATATCAGAACGCATGATGAGGAGCCCCTGATGCTGACCCGGGAATTCTTTATCGGCGTAACCAGTTTTTTCCGGGATAAAGATGCCTTCGACCGCCTGTACAAACAGGTGATCGTACACCTGGTGGAAAGCAAGGAAGACCACGACTCGTTAAAGGTATGGGTAACCGCCTGCAGCACCGGGCAGGAAGCCTATACCGTAAGCATACTGATCGATAAAGCGCTGCAGCAGTTCAACAAAACCCTGGATGTAAAAATATTTGCCAGCGATATCGACAAACAAGCCATTGAATTTGCTTCGAGGGCCAAATACCAGCGCAACCAGTTGCTGGGCATCGACAAAAAAATACTCAATGAATATTTTACCGATACCGATGATGGCTGGTGCATAATACCACGCATTCGCAAACAGGTGGTATTTGCCACGCATGATATTTTAAAGGACCCTCCTTTTATCAAGAACGACCTGGTGACCTGCCGCAACCTGCTGATCTACCTGAACCCGCCCCTGCAGGAAAATGTGCTGGCCACCCTTTATTTTGCATTGAACAAGGGCGGTTACCTGTTCCTGGGCACCAGCGAAAACCCATCGCTGCTGCGCAAGGGTTTTACCGAGGTAGATAGCAAGTGGAAGATCTTTCAGCGTACCTCGGACCAGAACATATTCACGCGGCGCATGCTGCCCTCTACCCGCAACCGCACCAGCGTAACCACGGCGGTATCTGCCAAACTGAAGACGGATATACAACTGGCTGAAGACTTTACCAAAGTACTGGCCGACAAGCTGGGTTATGCGGGTATGTATATCAATGAAAATTACGAGGTAAAAGAAGCCATCGGTAATTTCAGGAAATTCCTGACACTGCCCGATAAGCTGAGCTCGCTGAACATCATGAAAATGGCGCCACCCGAACTTACGGGTGTGCTGAGCACCGCTTTACGGAAATCACAGAAAGAAAATAAAGCCCAATCATTCAAAAATGTGCGGGTAAATTTGGGCGACAGGCAGCAACTGGTTGACCTGTTTGTATACCCTCCTGCTGAAACCAGCAGCGGTTTATACACACTGGTGGTAATGGCCGATAGCATTGTAGATGGCGAAAGGGCACAGATTGCGGCGCAGGATATGAGCGTGCTGCAGAAAGACCAGTATGTACGCCAGTTGGAAGATGATTTGCGCGAAACACGCACCAACCTGCAGATGGCTATAGAAGGACTGGAAACGGCCAACGAGGAATTGCAAAGCAGCAACGAGGAGTTACAAAGCGCCAACGAAGAATTGCAGAGTAGCAATGAAGAGCTGCAATCGCTGAACGAAGAGCTGCATACGCTGAATACCGAACACCAGCTCCGTATCAAGGAACTGGTAGAGCTGAACGATGATATCACCAATTACCTGCAAACCTCGCTGATAGGTCAGATTTTCCTTGATCAGAAACTGCGCATCCGCCGTTTTAACCAGGCGGCTACCGCGGTGATCAATATTATTGAAAATGATATTGGCCGGCCTATAGAACATATTACACATCATATAAAGGCCGGCGACTTTTTGGAAGACATCAAAAAGGCCAACAAAACCGGTAATATAATTGAAAAAGAAATAGAGCTGGATAATGGGAAGGTGTACCTGATCCGTTTTTTGCCTTATATCAGGCAGGACAAGGTGCGCGATGGCCTGGTGATCACCATGGTGGATATATCTGCCACCAAGAACCTGAACCGTTTGATCAAAAGCCTGTTCGATGCCAGCGACAACCCGATATTTGTGTTCGAGGCCGTGCGTCATGAAGGCATCATCACCGATTTTGTTTGTTCCATTGCCAATTATACCGCCTATCATTCCTTTGGCCGGCAGGTACAGGAAGAAAAGCTGAGTTTGAAAAAAGACTTCCCTGAATTAAGCACCAGCAGTTTGCTGAAGCGCTATATAGATGTGGTGAATACCGGCAATCCCGCCTCCTTAGAGATCACTTTTACCAGGGATGAGCAAAAATTTTGGTACCAGGTCGGCATCAATAAGCTACAGGATGGTATGGTGATGGTGCTGTCAGACATCAGCCAGCGCAAGGAAGCCGAAGAAAAGCTGCGCAAGAACTACAACGAGCTGCTGATTGCCAAGGAAACCCTGCGCGAACTGAACAACCAGCTGGAGGTAAAAGTAAAAGACCGCACCCGCGACCTGGAGATCAGTGAAGAACGTTTCAGGATGGTGGCATCCATTTCGAATGATATTATCTGGGACTGGGATTTTGCCAGCAACCGCCTGTGGTGGAGCGACAGCTATTATGAGCTGTATGGATTTGATGCGGCCAACCCGCAGGTGCAAACCCATTCCTTCCGCCTGCAGCATATTCATGCCGACGACCGCAGCCATGTAGAAGAAGCATTTATCCAGGTATTGCAGGGCCTGAAAACGGAATTTAATATCGGTTACCGCTATAAAAAAGAAAATGGCGAATATGCCCATATACTCGACAGGGGCATGTTGCTCACCGACGACCAGGGTATGCCCTACCGCATGATCGGCGCCATGGTGGATGTGACCAGGCTGGAACAAAGCCGGCAACAGCTTTCGCAAAAGAATGCCGAGCTGCAATCGGTTTTACAACAGTTCCGTTTTGTGAACGACTTTATGCCGCAGATCGTGTGGGCCGCCCAACCCGATGGACATTACGATTTTTATAACCAGCAATGGTACGATTATACCGGTATGAGCTCGAACGGCAACCGGGAAAAGAACTGGCACGATATATTGCATCCCGATGATTTTGACCGTACCTGGACCAACTGGCAACGTTCGCTGCAAACCGGCAGGCCTTATGAGATGGAATACCGCATGCGCAAATTCGATGGCAGTTACCGCTGGTTCCTGGCCAGGGCATTGCCCATGCGCGACGACCAGGGCCAGATTGTAAGATGGTTTGGCACCTGTACGGATATACACGATCAGAAAATTGCGGAGCGCGTGCTGGAAGACAAGGTGCATGAAAGAACCCGCGAGCTGCGCCTGCTGAACGAAAAACTGGAAGCCAGCAACTCCGACCTGATGCAGTTTGCCTCGGTGGCCTCGCACGATCTGAAAGAGCCCCTGCGCAAGATCCATTTTTTTACCAGTCTGATAAAGGACCAGTTCCCGGTGGAAACAAAGGGCAATTTGTCGGTGTATATCGACAGAATTTCAAAGGCCTCATCGCGCGCCACCAGCCTCATCAACGATGTATTATCGTATTCAAGGCTGTCGAGCGAGAACCTGTATGAAAAAATAGATCTGAATCTTGTTTTGCAGGAAATTTTACAGGATCTTGACCTGGTGATACAGGAACAGGGCGCTATCATTGAAGCAGGCCGGTTGCCCGTGATACAGGCCGTTTCGGGCCAGATGCGGCAACTGTTCCAGAATATATTGTCCAACTCGTTGAAATTTCATAAACCCGGGCAACCGCCAAGGATCACCATCACCAGCCAGTTGTTTGAAAAAGTAGGCTACCGTGAATTCAAGGAGTTAAAAGGCCCCATACACGAGATCATAGTGAAAGACGATGGGATCGGCTTTGACGAACAATATTCAAAAAAAATATTTTCGCTGTTCCAGCGGCTCAACAGCAAGGAAACTTATGAAGGCACAGGCATTGGCCTGGCCATCGCCAATAAGATCGTGGAGCGGCACCATGGTGTGATCAGCGCAAAAGGCCGTGAAAATGAAGGCGCAGAATTCATAATTTTGCTGCCGGAAGAACAGCCTGAGCCATGGCAGGCCAATGAGGAAATAATAAAAACAAATTTATAAACAAAGCTTATGCGTATTATGATGGAAGAAGCTACCATATTGTACATAGACGATGATCCGGATGATCTGCTGATCTTTGGGGAATCGATTTGTACTTTATACCCCGATATTACTGTCATCAAAGCGCAAAGCGCCGACGAAGGGCTTGATATCCTGCGCCAGTTGGAACGGGAAAACAAACCTTTTCCCGGCTTGATCGTGCTGGATATGAACATGCCTAAAAAAGACGGGCGGCAAACCTTACAGGATATTAAAAAGCGATGGGAAGACATTCCCGTGGTGATCTTCACCACTTCGTCGAACAAGGCCGATGTAGAGTTTTGCCGCAACTATGGCACCAGTTGTATTACCAAACCCATGAGCTATAAAAACCTGAATCAAACCATCCAGGAGATCGTAGCCCATTCCAATATCCCCAGTACCAAACTGCAATAGCGTTACACGGCGGTTTTCGCCTCGTAATATTCTTTAATCCATTTTTCAAACTGTGTAAAACAATCATTGGCGGCCGTTATGGCTTTGGGCAGGCCATCTGACTGCAACAGGGTATTCAGATGCGCCAGGAAGGATTGCCATAGTTCCATGGTATCGCCATATCCTGCCAGAAATGAGAAGGCCTCCTCCGGCACCTGGGGGCATTTTGACTGGATGATCTTTTTGATCACAGCTCCACCCAATACCGAACCTTCCAGTACATAAAAACAACCCAGGGCGCTGGCCGCGTCGGCGATGGCCGGTAATGCTTCAGCCAAACGGTCGGGCGGCTGGAAACCCAGTACGGTAATATCCTGGACTATCCGGTGTGATTTTCTGCGGAGGTTATAATCAGGCACCTGCCGGCTTAAAAAGGTGTCGAAGCTTTTTTCCAGCGGCTGGTAAAAGCCATAGAGGCAATGCAGCAGCCGGGCATAGTCTACGGTATTGGAGATGCTTTTTACATGCTGGATCAGCGCTTTTTCGGTAGCGGCATGCGACAGGGCGGTTGAACGTTTCAGTATCTGTGCAGGGGTTTCTGTTTGCATGTGGCTCATCCAGCAATAATTATTCCCGAAAAGGCTGCAACAAAAATTTAACTTCTGCGACTGATAGCCTAATCAAACACCAACATGATAAAATACATCATTACCACCATTATTGGCTGCTTTTTTGCCGCCTCCCTTTCTTATGCCCAATGCGATAAAAAAGTAATACTGAAAGCCTCTAAAACCGAGTACCTCGATGCCGACAGCGCCCTGCAAAGATCGGTGGAGGAACAGTCGAAGATTGTATTTGATAAAATCGATATTACCATTCTGGCGGCCGTGAAGTTACCATCACCATCGAAAGCAAAGCCGGCAAACACGTGTTCCTGGTGTCTGTGACGGGTCAGAACCGTATTATCCGGTTGTTTCCCGAGTCGTTCGACGAGGTCCGTTAAGGTTTGGCAAACCGTTTATCGGTGAGTGAACGCAGGAAGGCCTCCAGGTCGGATTTTTCCTGTTGGGTAAGTCCGAGCGGTTTCAGCAACAGGCTATCCCGGTTGATAGATCCGGGGACAAATTGTTCGGGATCGTTGTAAAAATCGATCACCTGGGCCAGGGTGGTGAACATTCCATTGTGCATATAGGGCGCCGTAACTGCCACGTTGCGCAGGGAACCTACTTTAAAACGGCCCAGGTCTTCAGGCTTTTTGCTAACCAGTATGCGGCCACTGTCTTTGTGTTGTTTACCGTTGAACAAACCGATATTACGAAAATCGCTTTGGGTAAAGTCGGCGCCAAAGTGACAACGCACGCATTTGCCCTTCCCGTTAAACAGATCAAAACCCCGTTTTACCGCATCGCTTACTGCACCGGGATCGTCTGAAAACTTCCATTCGTCAAAAGGACTGTCGGCTGTTTCCAGCGTACGCTCAAAGGCGGCAATGGATGCGGCCAGGCTGGCACTATCAGGCGCCCTGCCAAACAGTTTATTGAACCAGGCATTGTAGCGGGTGCTGCGCTGCAGGCGTGTGATGGCCTCGGGAAGCAGCAGCCCCATTTCATCGGGATTTTCGATAGGCGCCAGCGCCTGTTCTTCCAGCGTAGCCGCCCTTCCATCCCAGAAAAAAGACCGCTGCAAGCGCACATTCATTGAAGAAGGCGTATTACGTTGCCCCCGCCGCCCTCCTACTCCCTTACTCACCGCCGACGTATCGGCAAACGCAAATTCCGGCCGGTGACAACTGGCGCAACTGATGGTACTGTCTTTTGAAAGAATGGGATCGAAAAACAACAACTTACCCAGTTCGGCCTTGTTGGCCGGTTCATTGCTGGTAAAGGCCGCCTGTATATAAGCCAGCACTACCAGCGCCACCACGATGTACCAATACTTTTTCATGGCAACCTGAATAAAACGGCTTCATGCGCCTGCTGCACCCGGGCATCGCAGGGATCGCCGATCACCTGTACACGGCAGGAGTCGCCATTACCAAAAAAACTGAGTTTGTAGGTGCCGGTCATATCGGGGCAACCGGAATCGTCCATGATCACGATGCTGTCGTTGAGCGTGTAGGTGCCGGTAACCCGTAGCTGATCGTTGACAAACATTTGAAAGGTGTTGTCCGGGGTGAAGCTAACCCGGTAAATACCGTTGGTGGCTGATACACGTTGCCACGAGCCTGCTAAGGGATCGTTACTGGTGTACGCACATACCATGGCCACGATGGCAATGCCAATTATTTTCATGTAACCGATGTTTTAGTGAATGCAAATGTGCATTACCATCGTACACCAAACTATAACCTAATTCGGGGAGACTGTATAGTGACCGGGCCCAGCAAACCAGAAGATACCAACGGTGTGCCGGGTTTATATTTGATATTGGTGCGCGTTCTTCTTTTTTCCTTCGGCAGCGCCGCATCACCAATCAGGCGGTTAGGCCAAAGGTTTACTATTTCTATTTCAAGCAGGTTGTTTTTAGCCTGTAGTGCCTTGGTGATATCCACCTGCCACGGTGAGGTCCATACAATGCCCAGCTTTTTGCCGTTGAGTTTTATATCGGCAATATGTTTTACCACACCGAGGTGTAACAGGTATTGTTTGCCGCGTTGATAGCCCGGTACATCGAATTGTTTTTTGTACACAGCAGTACCGGAATAATAACGGATGCCTTCTTCCGGTCTTTTTGTCCAGTCCTGCAGTTCATCGAATTCAATGGATGATGGTCCGCCCCAGTCTTCATCAAAATGCACGGTCCATGCGCCGGCGAGTTCCTGCACAGGCGACCATGTAGTTATAGTGAACGGATTTTTGTTGGTTGATTTTTTAAAAACGATAAACCAGCATTGAAAGGGCGCAAACGATAACTGTACGTTGGTATAACCTTTTTCTTCTTTTTTGGAAAGTGATTGCTGCCTGCCTGTAACCGGGTCCCATATTTCTACCTGTTTCCCGGTAATACGAAAACCACAGGCGGTGGTGATGGACTCGTTGCTTAAGTTGGCTACAAAATACAGGTGGGTATCGCCCACCACACGATGAATAAAATCGATAGAAGCCTCGCATTTAAAATCGGGACCAATATTTTGTAGAAACTCCTTTAAATTAATATTAGGGTAGTTGATGCTGGCTGCTATTTGTTGTATTTCTGTATCACATTGCGGGTAGTTGAGCAAACCCGGGTCCTGTGTGGGTTTAGGACCAATAACAGCAGCGCCCGCCTTTACCAGTTCTGCGATCTTTTTCAAAACAGGTACCGGCATCTTATGCGTATCGGGCAATACGAGTACACGGTAGCTCATGCCATCGGGTAATACGATCCTTCCGTTTTTTACCGACAAACGAGTCAACAACACTTCCTCATTGCATACATCGTAATCATACCCCTTGGGTTCACGTTGTTTGGGCAATACGATATTGGGCGCCCAATCGCCATTGTAATAGAGTATATCCGCCACAAACAAACCCTGCTGCAAAAGGTACTGGCATCGGCTGATGTATTGCAAAAACGGACCCGATTTATTCCACCAGGTTACATTAGGATTGAAGTGGGTGCCTGCACCGTACTCATAACCTGGTTTTCCATCTTCAGGCCGGGTGGCCGTAGAGGTGTGTATAAGAAAGCGGTTCACGCCTTCGCAAAAGGCGCGGTCGGCCGCCTGTTTCATACTGCCCGGGTAATCGTACCAATGCCGCCATGAAGTAAAGGCTTCTGCACTCACCGTCTTTTTTCCATAGATATGCGCAGCACAGGCCACCATTTTGGTCACCTTGTTTTGGTTGCCTTCGAGCCGCACGGTACCATAACCCAGCTTTTCATCCAAACCGCCCGGCTCATCGTGTTTTAATCCCAGCCAGAACTCGCCCTCCGGACGGTCGCTTCGGCCCAGGTTTTTCAGCGCATCCATACACATGGTGCCCGAGCGGCTGGGACCGGCGGCTTCGTTTTGCATTTCCAATCCATGCTGGTGGCAGAGCTCGCCAAAATGTTTATAATGGCCATCGGCCATACAATCGGCTACGGTTTTACGATAGTCGTGCAAAAACCGGTCGGATATTTCGGCGCTGCCAATGAGATAACCGCGCAACACGGGTAAATAAGGTGTGGGATCGTAGCCGCGATAGTGTTTAAAACGCTCTACCATCTTTTCTGTCCAGTTGGGAAATCCGTCTTCAAAGCTATCATCGCAAAAATAAGTAAGGGTTTTGCCGGCGAGATCACCGGCTTCCTTCAACAATACCTTGCCCAGGTTTTCGAATTGGAGGTCTACCCCTTCATGGCTCAGCCAGTCGATAGACAATCCGTCTGCTTCGGGTTGCGCCACCATCAGTTTTGAACCCGTCATGCGATGTCCCGTGCGTATGATGATCCACTCTCCTGCCGGTACATCCCATTCAAGATAACCATTGTTTACCTTGGCAGTGAGATCGATCACCTGGTGTACCGGTATAGATGCATCACCTGGTTTTGATTGCCAGGGTGTGTTCACCGGGTTCATCACGTCTTTCGCCTTGATGAAATTGCTGGCGTCTTTGCGGTTGGTCTTGGCCACAAATTCGGGCAGGTTCCCGCTTTTGGATATGGCCGGTATGGCCACTATCGATGTATCGCGGTAATCGAGTTGGTCCAGCGGCAGATCGACATAGTCTTTCCAGCCGGGTGCGTTGACGAGTTTGTCGTATCCATCACGGTTACCGGGTAACGGTAAAGCGCCTGCAAACTTTTGCGGACCACTAAGTTTTAATTCAGATTGCAGGAACCAGCGGCCGGCATGCCGTGGAGGTATCCACGGGCCGCCCATACACCAGCCCGAAGAAAGGTTGGCGCCTACTTTTAAGCCAAGTCGGCTCGCTTCTTTTAAAGCATGGCGGAATAAGGCCTTCCATTCGGGTGAAAGGAATTTTACACCTTGAGGAATTCCGCCACCCAATCCGTCGGATGAATTGATGAGCAGCACCTCTCCCATGCCTTTAGCCTTGAATTCTTCCAGGTCGCGGGTGATGCCCTCTTTATTGACGAGGCCGTTGAACCACCACCAATAACAGCCGGGGCGATAAGGCATGCCGGGTGATTGAAATTCTGCGGCAAGTGGATCTATTACCGGCTGTTGGCCCGATACGAATTTCATGGCCGCTAGCTGTACGGCTGTGATAGAGCTATAGGTAAGGAATTGGCGGCGGTTCATTGTTTATTTACCATTTCGAATTAAGGTGGCGCAGTGTAAAACCACCACCGGGTTCCAGCGTGAACATCGTAGCCGAGGAGTTTTCCTGTAACAACATGCGGTAATTGCGCAGGGGCATACCCAGTTTATGCGCCAGGTAAAAACGGTTTACACCGTTGTGGGCGGTAACCAGGAAATTGCCGGTATTATATTGCTGTTGCAGCGAGTTGAAAAAATCGTTGACCCGTGTCACGATCTCCAATGCCGTTTCGCCGGTACCTCCTGCCCTGGCGGTGGAGGGGTCGGCCATCCAGTCGTTCCAGAGTTTCGGGTTTTCGGCAATAAATTCTTCTTTGGTTTTCTTTTCCCACTGGCCAAAATCGGCTTCTATGAGGCGATCGTCTTTGATCACTTCGGCGCCGCTGGCAATTTGTGCGGTCACAAAAGCTCTTTGCAGGGGCGATGAAAAAACACCATCCCATTGTATGGAGCCCAGTTGTTTTTGCAGTTCACGGGCTTGTTGCAGCCCCGTTTCTGTCAATGGAATATCCGTTCTTCCGCAATACCGGTTGTTATCGGCGTTCCAGGCCGTTTGGCCATGCCGTATGAGAAATATGTTAAGCATAGGTAGTGTGCTGTATATAGCCTTTTTGTACGAGTGTGTTGATGAAGCGCTGGTAGTTTTGTTGATAGCTATCCATCCAGTCTGCCCGCGGATGAATTTCTTTTTCTATTTGTGTAAGCGCCTTGGTAGCGGTTATTATAGAATCGAAATGCGTTTTACTGGCGGCCAGTATAGCTGCACCCACTGCCCCGGTAACATGTTTCATTTTATAGATTGGCATTTGCAATACATTGCTGCGAATTTGCAGCCATACTTCGCTGTTGCTGCCGCCGCCTGCGGTATACACCGCGCTTAGTTTTTCACCGCTGAGCTGTTCTATCATTTCATAAGCATAACGTTCAATATAGGCCACCCCTTCCAGGTTGGCAGCAAACAAAGCGGCTTTGGAAATATTATCCGGGTAAAAACCGGTGGCCTGTGGCGCCATAAAGGGAAAACGTTCACCGGCCTGTTTTAAAGGCCAGGCCAAATGCGGTGTAGGTATTAAACCGGCCGCTTCATTGTTGATGGCATCCAGGTCGGTTCCAAAATCCTGCGTGATCCAGTCTGCGCCCGTGTTGCTGGCGCCGCCGGGCATCCAGTACCCTTCGGGATGGCGGTGGCAATACAGGCGGCCATGGGGATCGTTTATTTCCCGGGTGGTGACACCTTTTACCACCAGCGTGGTGCCGATGGTGGTATTCCAGTCGCCCACCTGTACGGCGCCCGATGCTACCTGGGCGGCACATCCATCGGTCATGCCGGCTACTACCTGCACGGTATGGGGTAATTCAAGAATATTGGCCAGTTCGTGTGTAATGGTGGCTATGGTAGCGCCGGAAGGTTGTACCTGGGGCAGCCATTCTTTTTGAATGGGCAATTGTTCCCAGATATAGGATGGCCAGTTATAATGGCGTACATCGTAACCCGATTTCAGCGCATTGGTATAATCGGTAACATTAAAACGGCCGCATAATTTACCAATGATAAAATCGGTGGCATGAATAAAGCCGCCGATCTCTTTTACTTTATCGGGGAACTGGTTGATGAACCATAGCATTTTGGGCAAACCGCTGCTGGCGTTAAATGCCGTATACCCCGTGCTGCCGGCTGCCAGCGCCACTTCCTTGCAATGGCGTGCTTCACTGGCAGAACGCGGATCGCTGTACATAATGGCGTTGTACAGGGGTTTGTTGTTTTTGCCCATGGGTATGATGGTGCCGGAGGTAGAGGTAACGGATATGGCGCGTACATTGGCCAGGGAAACAGATGGTTTGGCCTGGCGAATGACCTGTTGCAGGCAAAGCAGGCATTGGTTCCACCATTGTAAGGGCGATTGTTCTTCGCGCCAGCGGTCATTGATAGGAAAGTTTTGGGAGGCGCTGGCAAGGAGGTTGCCGGTGGCGTCTACCAGTACTACACGGGCGCCTTGTGTGCCGATGTCGATGCCGATAAAATATGGATTGCTCATGTGTTTAAATAGTATCCCAAAGGGGCCCGGATCAGGGTTTCATGTTTTTAAAATTTGTTCTTGTGTTCTTCCAGGCCTTGTAGATTTCTTCGTAGTCGTCCTGCGGTTCCACAGTCTCCACGGTATCGTCAAACACCGCCTTCGCATTCAACGCCTCATTACATAACAATGCACCCCCTACCACCGACGACTGTTCAAATCCATGCCGCACCTGCACCTTTTTATTCATCAAGCCCGCCAGCAAACGGCGCAGCGTAGCGCTTTGCAATCCACCGCCGCAGGCCCACACATAGTCCTTTTGGGTACCGGTCAATTCACTTAATATTTTATAGTTCTCAGCAATAGAGCAGGCTATATCCACCATAGTAGCCCATACAAAATGCCCGCGTTTTAACTGGTGCGATACAGGTGTGGGAAATATAAACCCGCCCCTGATCAAAGGCGTTTTTTCATCGGCTACGAGGCTGCCCAGCGAGGCCGTGCAAAAATGATCCTTGGTAGCGGCCAGTTCTTTCTCAATAACATCATATCCTTCATTCGGGAAAAACACTTCCTTCAGCCTTTGAAAATTCAAACCGGTTACACCGGCATTGGCTTCAAACACCAGGCGTTTGGGATCGATGTCGCGGCTGGTCCAGGTACGCTGTTTTTCATCGAGTGTATACTTGTCAACCAATTTCACGATGGGTGTGGTAGTACCGCTTACGATCACCACGTCGTCAATAGCGGGTTGTGTGCTTTTAATGGCCAGTTGGGTATCGCCGCCGCCCGCTACTACCACTGCTTCCTGGCTGAAAGTGGGATCAGTAACCGGTCCGATGATGGTACCTGCATTGACCAATGGCGGCAACAAACTTTCATCCAGTCCAAATACGGCACATAATTCCGGACTCCATTGCCGGTTGGCCACATCGTATAACAAGGTTTCCGATGCCTGCGAATGTTCGTACTTCACTACGCCGCTCAGTTTATACTCCACCCAATCGCTGATGCTCATAAACGAAACGGTTTTTTCCCATACTTCCTTCCATCTTTGTTTAATGCCTATCAGTTTAAAGGCAGAAAACAAGGAAGTGGGATAACGGCCGGTGAGCCGGTACACCATGAATTTATCTGTCACCATATCTTCCCATTCACGGCCGCGATGATCGATATTGGGCAACCCTACCAGTGATGCACCGCTTTTATCGATCAGCACGATGCCTTCGCGCTGGCTGGTACCGGTGAGCGCCTTTACCTGTATACCGGGCAATTTATCCAGCACCTGTTTTGCAAGCCTGGTTACCTGCTGCCACAAAGCATCGGGCTCGAAGTACAATGCTTCGGGATATTTTTCATCGCGTACATAACAAATATCCTCGCGGGCTACGCCCAACACTTCACCATGGGTGCTGGTAGCGGCCACACGCACATTACCGGTTCCTATATCGATGATGATGTATGCTTGTTGATTGGTCATATCTGAACGGTTAATACTTCTTTATTGGCCAGTTTGGCGGCTGATTTTTTATTGTGTATAAACCAGTCGAACAGGGTTTTATTTAAGATGGCCACATGATGGTCCTCCACCTCAAAAGTAGCGCCTGCAATATGCGGGGTAGCCAGCACCTGCGGATGATGAATGATCTTGTAGTCCAGTTCATCGGGTGGTTCGTTATCAAACACATCCAGTATGGCCCCACGTATCTTTCCTTCTTCCAGCACCTTCAGCAATGCCTCGCGCTGCACCACCACGGCCCTGGCCGTATTTACAAACAGGGCATCGGGTTTCATGGCCGACAACAACTCATAACCAATCATACCCCTGGTAGCATCCGTTACCGGCAAATGCACCGAAACGATATCGCTGGTGGCAAATACCTCTTCCAGGCTTACCGATTTGTAGTCCTTGTTATAAGCCCCCACATACGGATCGTAAAACTGTATAGGACAAGGATAATTGTGCAGCATGTTTGCGATCAGTTGCCCGATGGCGCCAAAGCCCACCATACCAATGGTTTTACCCGCCAGTTCATTGCCTTTGAACTGCAGGTAGGAAGTGTGTGCGCCCTCGGCCCAGTTGCGTCCTTTTAACCATTCCATGGCAGGCAGTGTATTGCGCATAAAAGTAATCACATTCGCAATAAATAGTTCGGCTACTGCCTGTGCATTGCGGGCGGGTGTATAAAACACGGGAATACCATGTTTGGTAGCTGTTGTTATGGCCACATTCGAAGGCGTTCCGCGGCACACACCTATGAATTGTAACCGGGGATACGCATCGATCACGTCTGCGGTCACATGATCGTGTTCGGTGATCAATGCTTCGGCAGCCGTTTCTTTTAATAATTGTAATAACTCATCGGCATAATAGGCACGTCCATGCGGTTTCCAGGGCCGGTAAATCACTTCTCCGAACTGCTCGCGTAAAACCGCTAACCCGTTCTCATTGTAAGGTGCAGTTATTAAAATTGTCATATCACTGTTGCTTTAATGTTGATGTATGTTCTATTTCTAAGACTCAAGTTGTATTTCTGTCAAAGGTTTTTCTTCTATATGGTGTAATGTTTTTGCGTTATCGGGCAGGGTAATGAATTTGGTCAGCAGGGCGCTTATAAAATACAAGATGGCCAGTATCCACATCAATCCCTGTGTGCCGGCTATGGCATTGAACAATCCCACGATGGCTGGTCCCACAAACACGGGTAAACCGGCGCCCAGGTTCAGGATACTAATAGCGGCGCCCTTATCTTTTTTCACCAGTGAGGGCACCAAAGCCGACAAAGGCACATAACCTGCCAGGCAGGCGCCCCATAAAATACCGGCGGCCATTACTATGGCTACATTGCCTGCTGCCGCCTGTGGCGCATAATACAATACCAGCGTGGTGATGCCGCAGCCGATGCCGCCAAACCACATGATGGTATTACGCCAGCCCAACCTGTCGCCTACAAAACCAAATATGAGGTTGAAGATGATATTGCTGGTAAAGATGGTGCCCCAGATCTTGAGCCAGGTGGTGGTATCAAAACCATGCTGCGCCATGTACATGGGCAAAAACACGGGAAAGGCAAACTGCGCCGTCGTATTGATGATGCGCACAATACCACCCAACATTACCTTAGGTTCTTCTTTTACAATAGTGAGTCCTTTTAACAGTTCGCGCGCCTTACCGCCTGTTTCCTGTTTCTCGCCCGGTTTAAAAGGCGCTTTGTTTAATACCAGGGCAAAGAAGGCGCCTATCAATACCCAGAATATCGAACTCCACAAGGTGTTGATATAACCCAGCCGCTCGATGGCCCAGCTTGAATAAAAAGCGCCCAGTACATTTAAGCCGCCGGTGAATACAAACCAGAACCAGCCTACGGCGCGGCCCAGTTTTTCTTTCGGACTTTGATAAGCGATCCATACCATAAACGAATAGGCAAACAATGGGTAACCAAAACCACGCAATGCATAGGTCACCAGCATCACAGGGTAATCGAGGTCACGCAGGCCGTAGCCTACAAAACCAACCGTACCGATGAGGTACAATAGCAGACCGGCCATCATGGTCTTTTTCGGACCATAACCTTCTGCCAGCACACCCGAAAACCAGGCCGATACAGCAATGGTAACGCCATAGGCCGTAAACAGCGCGGCGTTTTGTTCAATGCTCATGCCCCTTCCGGTAAGATAAGGACTCAGCCATCCCGTTTCCATACCATCGCCCATCATAAAGATCAGTATGCCAACATAACCCCAGATGAGCGACATGGGTATGCCGGATTTGTCGGTGAATGACCTGGCAGCAATCTTTTGCATATGCGTTGTTTATTTTTTGTTTTTTATTTCCATTGGGGGTTTTGTTCCAATGCCGGGTTTAATACGATCTCGTCATAAGGTATTGGATAAAGATATTTATAGTCTTCAAACTTTCTTGGCAGGTTATCCATCAGAATCAGCCTTCCCTTGTTGCCTTCGGATAATTTGAATTGCTGCCCGTCTATTATAAAATAATACACACCGGGCACCTTGTTGGCAGGCACCTGCGTAACAAAGGCCACATCGGGTTTGCCGTCTTCATTCAGGTCGTAGGGCGTATCCATAGCGGGTACGTACATGCCATCGTATTGTTTTTCGAGCAATTTACCCGCCTTCCAGCGTTTCAGGTCATCGTAACGAAAACCCTCCAGCACCAGCTCTACACCACGCTCGCGCCTGATCTCCAGCAATACTGCATCGGTGATATCGGGGTAATAGTTTTGTTGCAGATAAGTATCGGCGCCGGCAGGCATGGATGTATTGGTGATACCGGCTCTTGTACGCAACAGTTTGATGGTTTTATCCCAATCGTCTGCCGTAAAGGCGCCCAGTTCGGCTTTCGCTTCGGCATAATTCAACAGCACCTCTGCATAACGGATGACAGGTAATGAATTATAATTCTCGGCCACGCCATCGGTGGCCTTTGCATCCAGCGTCAGCTTCAAAGGCATATAACCCGAATAGGTATAGGTGAAGTCGGGCGGAGCAATCACCCCATCGCGTGTATAATCACCCATACGAATGGTTTGTTGCAAACGCAGGTCGCGGTTCTTTACTTCGGTAGCAAAGGGCAGCTCGTTAAATCCTGCCTGTTCGGTAAAGCGGCTGCCGTCGATGTTCAGGTAGGTATTTACAAAGGTTTTGATAAGGCTATACCGGCCGCCATAGGTAGCGCTGGTCCAGTACCAGTTGGCATCGTTGAATATACGCAGCGATTTGCTGTTTACGGCCGACAGGATGGTTTCATCGTTCAATGGAATTTCGTTGCGGAAAAGATCGCGGTAGCTGGCGGTATTCGGCGAGCCGTTGTGCAGTGAATATTGTTTGGCGTTCATCAGTTCACTGGCCGCATTAGCCGCTTCGGTAAGCCATTTATCAGCTGAAGCAGCCAGGCCCAGGTTGGTATGGTATTTACGGTATGTACCTTCAAATAAACAAACACGCGATTTAAAGGCCAGGGCCACCCATTTGGTGATCTGCGAACAGGTAGCATCTTTTTTTGAACGGATATTGGTACAGGCAAAATCCAGGTCGGCCAGCACACTGTCCATTACCACGGTACGCGCATCGCGTGGTTTGTACAGGTCGGGATCGTTTACATCCAGCGGTTTGTTATACCAGGGCACATCGCCGAATTGTTTTACCATATCGAAATAAAACCAGGCACGGAAAAAACGGGCCAGTCCGCCAAAATGATTGATGGCTTCGGCAGGTAATTGGGCCTGCTGGTAGTTTTGCAGGAAATAATTTACGTTCCGCAAATTGCCCCAGCTCCAGCCGGTAGCCATGGTAGAATTGAATGTTCCATAGATATAGCTGGATGGTGTACGGCCTACCAGGTAATCGCTCAACGCATCGCCGCGGACTATTTCATTGCCGGTTGGCAATATGTTGTACAATGAATTGGCATAAAGCTGCAGGTCTTTTTCGGTATTAAAAGCAGTAGACGGATTTAATTTATCGAAAGGCTTCAGATCGAGATCCTTTTTACATGCGGTTAAACCTGCACTGAAGATGATTATGTAGATGAATGATTTTTTCATGTGTTCGGTTTTAGAATGTGACATTAATACCCAGCGTATAGGTTTTCAACATCGGGTAAGCCATACCATTACCCGCATTCTCGTTCATCTCGGGATCGGCCCCCTCTATCACTTCGGGATCCAGGTCTTTGGTGATCTTGTACATGGGCGACCAGGTCCATAGGTTCTGGCCGGTAAAGAACACCCTTGCGGCCGACATGCCCGCTTTGCCGATCAGCGTTTTGGGCAGGTTGTAACCAAACGTGAGGTTCTTCATACGTACATAGGCCACATTCTGTAAATAACGGGATTGCACCACCTGCAATTCGGCACGTGAGTTCAACGCCACATATCCTCTCAGGCGTGGGAAATAGGCATCGGGATTTTCAGGCGTCCACATATTCTGGCTCACCGATACCGGCATCCAGCTGTAAGGCCTGTTGTAAATGCCCCAGAACAACGAGTTATCGGTACCCGGCCAGAAATCCCTTTTGCCTACGCCCTGGAAAAAAGTATTCAGGAAGAAACCATTCCATTCGGCGCCCGCATTAAAGCCGAATGTATACCGGGGCGATGTATTACCGATGATCTTGCGATCTCCGGGATCACTGAGCGTACTTTTGCCCAGGTCAATCACGCCGTCCTTATTCAGGTCGCGGAATTTGATATCGCCGGGCAGCAGTTCGTTGGCTGCCGCTACACGGGTATAACTTTGATCGGCATGTGCCTTGATATCGTCTTCGTCTTTAAAAAAGCCTTCTGTTTCAAATCCCCATATATCACCCAGGCGCATGCCTTCATAATAGGTATCTATTAATCCCAGCGGGTTGTTGTATTTGGTAATAAACGATTCGTTGTCGGCCAGGGTAACCCGGAAATTATACCGCAATGGTTTAGCTCCACCCGTGGCATCGTTCCAGGCAATCGACAGTTCCCAGCCTCTTGTTTTCAGATCGGCATAGTTGCCCTTGGGCACCGAAGCGCCAAAAACGGCAGGTAAGGGCAAACCGGTAGTAAACATATCGGTGGTATACCGGGTATACCAGTCGAAGGTGGTGGTAAGCCGGTTGTTGAACATACCGATATCGATACCCAGGTTGGTGCTTGTGGCTTTTTCCCAGGTAAGCCCGGCCGGTATTACATTCGGCTTTTGTGTATAGTCGGGCGTAACGCCATTGAGCACCCTGGCCAGTTTGGCTACTTCCATCACTTCCAGGAACTGGTAGGGATTGATATTACCATTACCCAGGCTGCCAAAAGAAGCTCTTAATTTCAGGTCGGGAATTATGCCCGACAATCCATCCCAGAATTTTTCACGCGACACACGCCAGCCCACTGAAGCAGAGGGAAAGAAACCAAATTGCTGATCGATGGGAAATTTGGAAGTACCATCGTAGCGGCCGTTGATCTCCAGCAAATATTTTTCTACATAATTATAATTGAAACGGAAAAAACCGCCGAGTGTGGTCCACTCATTGCCGCCGCCCCGTAAAGTATAGTTCAACCCGTTCATCAGGGAGAAATCGGGCATGGCCGAATTGATCAACCCATCACGTTGTATATACAGACTTTTCAGCAACTGGTTCTCGTAGTTGTAACCTACCAGGCCTTTGAAATAATGTTCCCCAATATGTTTTTCGTATTCGCTATAAATGTTGAAGCCGAGGTAATTGGTTTTGTCTTCCGACTGGTTCATCTTACTTTCTCCCCTTTCGAGCATCACACCTTCCTGTTTGCTGTACGGCACGGGGGTATAAAGTCTTATTTCGGTATCGTTCAGTCTTCTGAATGTAAAGTCGCCATACACACGCAACTGGTTATTGAGAAAGCTGGCGGTAAAACGCGAGGTGTTGCGAATTTGCTGGCGGTTGAGATCGGAATGGTTATTTCCTGAAAGAAAACTGCCAAATACGATCGATGCATTTTCGGTTAGGGTGCCATCCGGGTTTTTGAGCATGGCTATAGGAAAGGCTTCATCGGAAATACGGCGCCATACCGGTGTATTGGAAGGATGGTTGAGTATGGGAAAGAAATAAGTGGTTTGTGAAAAAGTAAGATCGTTCTCAATCTTCAACCATTTAAAGGCCTGCACTGTTCCGTTGGCACGCAGGTTATAGGTTCTGTATTTATCCGGGTTGTACCTGAACACACCATGCTGCCCCATATACCGGCCACTGAGATAATAAGAAACTTTTTCACCGCTGCCCGAAACGCTCAAAGCCTGTTCGGTAGACGGGTTCCTGTCGGCATACAATTCGTTCAGCCAGTCGGTGCTGCCATAATAAACATAATTACCCGAACCATCTTTGTCTACCAGGGGCAAAGAAGGATCTTCGTGACGCTTCCTCAGTTCATCGAGATAGGTCAGCGAGAAGGGGAAAACACTATTGGCTTTTTGCGGATGGGCCTTATAATCGTTCCAGGCAAAATAGGCTGAATCGAAGAGTTTGGCCCAGGTATATCCATCGGTGATAAGGTCGGGTTTGACGGTTCTGTCGTTTAAAGAATAGTTGGATGAATAGTTGACCGTTGTTTTGTTCTTCGATGCTTTTTTGGTGGTGATAAGCACCACGCCAAAAGTACCGCGGGCGCCATAGATGGCGGCCGAGGCGGCATCTTTAAGTACCGAAACGCTTTCAATATCATCGGGGTTCAACAGGTTGGGATCGGCAGGCACTCCATCTATCANNACCAGGGCGCTGCCGCCGGCGCCGATAGAGGTAGCGCCACGTACATTATAGGTGGCGCCGCGAATGGGTTTGCCGTCTGTCATGCGGATATTGAGGTTGGGAATAACGCCCTGCAAACCGCGGGTAACATTGGTGAGCGGTCTGTTTTCAAGTGCCTCTTTACCAACCTGGTCAACAGCACCGGTTAGATTGATCTTTTTCTGTGTGCCATACCCTACTACCACCACATTTTGCATGGCATTGTCGAGTTGTGTGAGGGCAACCGTAATGGCGGTACCACTTTTTACGGCCAGTTCTTTTGAGCCGTAACCGATATAGGAAAATACCAGGGTGGTTTCGTTATTGGGAATTGTAATACTGAATTGCCCTTCTGTATTGGTGGTAGTGCCCTGGCTGGAGCCTTTGACATGAACGGTTACACCTGCCAGCGGCAGGCCTTTATCATCGATTACTTTGCCCGTGACTTGTGTAGTTTGGGCCATTAAGTGTGAGGGCAGGTACCATGAACAGGGAAAAAAAAGAGCGTAATGGGAGGCCAGGGAAAACGCAGCAGACTGCTGCCGGAGGAGGTAAGCTTTTTCATACGCAGGCAAGTTTTGATTGAATGTTAATGGTTTCCACCAGTGAAAGTTTTTTAAGTACTGTGGCAAAGGAATTAAACACACATTAAAGTTTTTAAACATTCACTTTAAGGAATTGCTAAAGACAATGTCGCCAGCCTAAGAAGATCGTCTGCTGGCAATCATGGTATTATGATAGTAAAATAAAGAAATTACATCCAATTAAACAAAATTAAATCTTTTTAAAGTAAATAAATAATGAATTTAAACCATCTGTAGGTTGAATTAGAACGACCCTGTTCAAAAAAAACAAACCCTTATTAACGGTTTTTAAGGAAAAGGAATAGATTTGCCGCAATCATAAGTACTATGACAATCACGGAAAGACATCAATTGATCCTTCAAAAATTACAGGACAATGGCCGGGTTGACATCCAGGAGCTGAGTGATGAGTTGCAGGTATCGGGTGTTACCATTCGTAAGGACCTGAAGTTACTGGAAGAGAAAAATCTCCTGTTCCGCACCAAGGGTGGCGGCTCCATCAGTAATCCTTATGCCGTGGAGCGCACCATCAACGAGAAGGAATACATCAATTCCGATCAGAAAAAGAAGATCGCACGGGCGGCCCTGAGCCTTATCGATCAAACTGATAGCATCATCATCGGCTCGGGCACCACGGTATTTGAGCTGGCGCGTGTGCTGCATCCCACTAAACATCTTACCGTGATCACCCCTGCCCTGCGCGTAGCGCTGGAACTGTGTAACCGTCCGAATGTAGACATATTACAAATGGGCGGTTTGATACACCACAGCTCAGCCTCTGCCGCCGGCGCCTTTGGCGAAAAACTGCTGGAAGAGATATCCTGCGGTTTGTTGTTTATAGGCGTGGATGGTATTGATCCCGATTTTGGTTTGAGCATTACCAACCTGGCCGAAGCAAGCCTGGTGAAGAAAATGATCCATGTGGCGCAACAGGTGGTGGTGATGGCCGATCACACGAAGTTTGGAAGAAGGGGTATTGGCAGGATCTGCGGAACCGAACAGGTAGATTTTGTGATCACCGATTCGGGGGCCCCGTTAGACAGTGTAAAACAACTGGAAGAAAAAGGCGTAAAGGTGGTGATGGCTCAATAATTTTTACTGATCTGGAGTACCACGTACTGGCGTATGCGTAGTATTGTTATACATTTGCGGTACCAATTTATTCATCCATGGCTCCAGTTTTTTCGTTGCCCATTTGCTTATAACCTCAAACACAATAAACCCGATCAACAGCGACACTGCCCACTCCAACATTCCAAAGGTTTGTTTATCCACTACGGTCTTTTTCGCAGTTAATCCCCACAGATTTTTAATACTCTTTGTTGTAAAGAAATAAGCCACAAGATGTGTTGAAGAATACCCGACAATAAAACCGAGAAAGTTTCCTATATAATTGTTAAACACGTAAGCAAGAACCTGTTTGATGGTGTTTTTCATGGGTGGTTGTTTCTCCTAAATTAATACCTGCACGCTTTTTATCTTAATTTTAAATCAATCTTTTCCACACATACAGTTTTATTCATATATCTTCCCGCCGCCGGTTTCAAAATGACCTATTTTAGCCGGTAATATTTCACCGTTATTGGTGACTAATTCTATAGACAGGATGTATTACTATTAACCAGGAAAAACTAATTGTTCTATACAAGTATGAAATTCTTGTTTAATGATGGTTCGGGAAAGATCAGGGAGCTGTCTTCGAAAGAAGAACTGGACTATTACATCAGCATCAGCCCGGATAAGAACAAATGTAGAATTTGGTTGTACCGCAGCAGCCATTGGATCGGCTACGAAGAATACCTGCACTGGGCCGCCACCAACCGCAGTCAATGGAATGGCCAACACGAAACAGTAAAACCGGTTCCTGTTGTGGAAAAAATCGCCCCGATCGCTCCACCCCTTCCTCCTGTTAGCCGGGAAAAAAAGCCGCGCCCATCCACCATAACAAAACCTTTACAATTACTCTTGAATATTTGTATTGTGCTGGTGGTGGCAGGTGGCGTATATGCAGCCTTGTTCTATAGCACAAAAGAATGGACCGATCCACGGGGTTTTGACACCGTAGCAGTACGACCGGCCAATACACCGCCTTTGAATGTAGATTCCCTGATATACACGATAGAAGTTAAAGAAAAGCGAACGCTGGACAAATTAACAAAAATGAATCTGCGCCTGCGTAATAACTGGCCCGAAAAGATCGTTCTCACCTTGCAGGGCCAGCAGCAGGTACACCTGAAAAAAGATTCAATACACCGGTTCGACAACCTGCAATGTATTGTTAAAAATTTCACAGGTTATACGATCGATCATGCAGTGGTAACACTTAACGTTTGGCAGGACGGTTCAACGAAAACACAGGACACATTTCGGTTAGAACAGATCGATCATCGCGGCGACCCCTACACGCTCAACATTCCCAATACCTATAAAGGCGATAGCCTGACCATCCAGTTTAGAACGATCCGGTCATTTGGGCTTAATTTCTGCTATTCTTATGAAGAACCTACCATTAGTGGCAATCCGAACGATAAATGGTTTTGTAAAGATTAACACGCAGTAACTATGAGCCTGTATTATTTTCCCCTGTTGATCCGCAACGACCGGTACTTTGTAGCCCGTCTTGACGATGACAGCCAGCCCGGGAACCGGGAAGAACTCGATTTTAATTTCGTGATATACGCGCAGGACCGCACGTCTACCCCGGTGCTCAGCATCGAGAACCTGAAGAACGCCGTCATCAACCAGATGCGCGCCGATACCAGCCACCAGGATGTGCACCTGCAGGACTGTGAGCTATCGATGCAAAAGCCGGGCAACGACAGCTTCGAACTGCTCATTAAAAAAACAGGCGCCTTTAGCTGCCAGGCCTTTAATGACATGGAAAGCGGCATCCATTTCAGCCAGCACCGCAACGACGACCGCGTGTTTATTCACTATTCCAGCGATAAGGTGCAGCAGCAGCAATTTTACCTGTATGTTACCCTCGAAGTAGACGGGGCCCGGTTTTCAGCCCGTTTTTTATTCGCCATCGTGCACTCCCGGGAATGTCACCGCGTGGTGATCGACTTTGGCAGTGAGGCCAGCCAGGTGGGTTATAAAAACTGTCATGTAAATACCGGCGTGATTCAATACGATATTCTCTCCAATATCATCAATACCTTACCAGCCGGCAACTGGCAGCGCAACAATTTCCTGAACTACGAACCCGATGATAAGTTCCTGTACCGTTCGTTTTATGCCATCAAAAAAAATATTACAGACGACGACAAGGACAATTTTCTCTTCCGTTTTAACGACGATCCGCTGAACGATGCCATCCGCCTGTTCATCACCCGCAACGAGGTGGCGGCCATCAACCAGGCGCCGGGCCAGTCGTTTAAAGACAAATACATCATCATTCCCAACCTGAAGCTGGGTATCGAAAATGTAAGCCTGCATTTATCGTTTAACAACCGGCCCGAAGACTATAATATCAGCACCCATAAGGCCGAGCTGATCAGCGCTATATTATTACGACTGTTACGCCTGATGATCCATACCAAATCCGATTTCAGGAAGGGCGGCCTGATCGTGACCCTGCTGGTACCCAACCTGTATACACAGGGCGATATCTTTTCATTGCTCACCGAACTGAGCCAACAAACCGGCCGTATGATCGCTTCGCTGGGCATCCCCGAAGGGGTGCTGCACGTGGAATATGAGACCATCTCTGAAAGCGATGCCGCCTTTATGGGTTACCAGTTGAGCAACAGCGCCAACCTCTCGTTTAATAATGGCGATATATCGCTGATCATCGATTGCGGTAAGGGTACCACCGATATCAGTATGGTGCTGGCCGACGGCAATGAGAACTTCAGCAGCTTTTTCCGTACCGGTTTTGCCGGCGCTGGCAATGTGCTTACCTATGGTTTTATTGAAGATTTTCTGACGCTGGTGCTGAAAGCCATTCCCGGCAGCAACGATGCTTCGGTATCCAACTTCATCAAAAAACAAATCCTCGATCAAAACCTTACCACCGATGTGCTGGACTTTTTACAGTTCATCGAAAGCCGAAAAAAACAATATCCCGAACTGGACAGGCAGTCGCTGATGGATTTTATGGAGATGAAGGAAAATGCCATGAATACGGAAAGAACCGTTGCCAACTTGCATAAAGATGCGGGTAACCTGTTGCAGTATACCGCCGATATCTTCAAGGACAATCCCAATAAAATATGGGATATCGATATCACCGGTGTCATCCACAAAGCCATCGACTGTATTTGCCATTGTATTATGTCGAGCATCCGCGAGGCCATTACCGATGACATACGCAAAAGGATCAAGATCGTTATCCTTACCGGCCGCGCTTTTTATTTCGATGCCCTGCGCGTACAACTGACCAACCAGTTGAAAGAAGTGCTGAGTCCGCATACACGCATACCGCCCATGAGCCGGCACAATGTGATCAATAATAAAAGTGTGGCCATATACGGGGCCTTTAGCGGCGCCTACAAGATCACTGATTTTACCGGCATACCCATCGACCGCAAAGAAGGCCTGCGGCACAACAAAGCGCTTTTCGACAACAACCTGTATTTATACGAGGGACTGAAAATTCAACCCGATAACGATATCATCTATAATGCCTTTTTGATCAGGCGCAACAACCAGTCGCTGCGCCGTTTCAAAAACAACAGCATCGACATCTATTTTACCCGGGATCATATTTTTATACGGCGCATGGAAAACCAGCAGGTGAAATATGTGATCTCGCTCGAAAGCCTGATAGCCACCGCGCCCGGCACGCATATGGCCATGCAGGACCTGAAGCGGATCTCCATGTTCCCGGGAATGAATGAAGACATCGATACCATCGATCATATACATACCCGGTTACACCATAAAGAAGAACCGGAGATTGTAGTTACCGAAAACAAACGCACCATTTTAGCCCGCTTATTCAACATGATATGAAACAAACCAATTGGGTAAAACTGTTAACATGCCTGTTGCTGGTTACCGCCAGCTACAGCATCCATGCACAAACCGATTCAACCCGTATTCGCCTGGTAGATACCTTATCGGCTGAACAAAAAGCCAGCCGCAACCGGGTATTGCTAAAAAGCGAACTGGATTCGCTGTTGAAAGTACATGGCCAGCAAAACCAACCGCAGCAGCAGGAAGCCAGTGCGGACAACATAACACCCGTCCAGGACAATCCTGCCGACCTATGGCCCCTGCTGGCCGCTGTAAGCGCCGTGCTGTTACTGATCATGTATGCCATTTATCGCAGCAACCAGCATGCCCATCACCTCACCCGCCTGCTTGAACGGCAGCACCACCAGGTAGATAAGCTGATGCAACAGGGCGCCACCAGCAGTTTGAAGGAACCCGTGAAACCCGACACCGCGAAGAGCAGCACCCAAAAACAAAAGCTGGCCAGCCTGGAATCGAAGATACTGGAACAAACAAAGGCCATCGAGCAGCTCACTGCCGACAATGAGCAGTTGCTGGAAGATGTAAAAGACATGGCCGGTTTTAAAACCATGTACCAGGAAGTAGTGGAAGGCATTACCAAAACCTTTAAGGTAAAGAACTATCCTGCTAATGGAGAACTGAAATCGGAGCACGAGCGGCTGTTACAATGGCTGGAAACCGAAAGGGCCTTTACCAAAAACGTGTACGAGAAATATGTAAAACCCGTACACCTCATCTTAGACGCCAATAAAAAAGACCCCGCACATACGCCTGATGATGAAAAGAGCCGGCTGACCGAACTGCTGGTATCTGTTTCGTTGTTGTACATGGAATACCTGTACCTGCGTGTGGCCGAACTGAGCATTGGCGGTAAAATTGCCGACCGCATCAATCTCGTCAAAAAAGCGGCTGCCATCAACGCTGCCCACCTGAAACAACTGGATATAGAACATGGCAGCAGGGCCCTGGTATTGCACCTGGCCCTGCAGGAAAAAAACATCGGTCCATTGAGCTACCCGGTGTTGGACGAAACAAACCTGAACAGAAAATAAACCCACTGCATGTTTATCAGCCTGCCTTTTTTATATGGGCTTAGTTTGCTGTTGATGACCGTGTACAGTCTGCGTTATTACAACAGGCTGTATAAAAAGGGCCGTTATATGCGGCCGGGCTGGTTTATGGGTTTGTTTGGCCTGGTAAGCCTGTTTTGCATGGGTTTTTTATGGGTACACTTTAATGCGCCCCTGAGTTTGCAAACCTACAGCAACCTCGATCATCATTTTTTACAGCACCAGGGTTTTGTGGTTTCAAAAAATATCGAGCTGGGTAATTCCGATACCGTTCACTTCAACAACAACGCTTATAACCGGTTTATCATTCAAAAACAGGGCGAACAGGTACAGATCACATCACCTTATTCTGAAGACCCGTTGTATGGCAAAAAGCCGGATGAAGGTTATTCGCTTTTGTCGCCTACCTGGCCGGTAAATAGCGAACTGAAGTTGCAGGCAGATACTATTACCTGCACAATACGCGTACGGGATGGTCAGTTTGAGATCACCGATCACCGCGGCAATACCTACCAGGTAAATAAAACACTAAAAAGAGGCGCCAGTATATGGACATTGTTCAAAAACGAAGCGCATTTTGTAGACGCTCCCTATTACACCCATGAAAAGCTGCGTAACAGTTTACAGCATATATACCTGTTAAGACAGGAACTCGCGGGTGAAGATGGTGCATTGGCTTATTTTATATCCGGCCGTGCTTTTGAATTTGCCCGGTTGATTAGTCATAACAATACCGCTTTAACACCGGCAGCACTGGCCTTTGAGACCAGTTTGCCCACCAACAGCCAGCTTGCCTGGGGTATCGGCTTTCGTGAAAACAACAGGAACCAATACCGGTTGCAAACAGCAGGCGGCGATACCTGTATCATCACCAACCAGTTCCCTGTCTCCTACCCTTTAACCGAGGAGAAAAAAGACTGGAACAGCAATACCGTGAATAAATTTCTGGTGGCCAATTCGCAGGATCTGCTGGATGCCTCCTTACTGGTGAATGAAGGTTTTTTGTTCAACAGTGCGGGCGAGAACCGGTCCTATCATTTTAAACCTGTAATGCTTTCGTACAGGAAGGGTGATGGCCGTACGCCGTTACAGTTGAAAGCAAGAAGGCTCGACCGGGTGCCGCCCGATATTCCCGTAGTGAATAACCAGTTGCTGTTGCCGGCCGCATCGGGACAGTTTCAATGGCTTTTCCAGGTTACGGATAGCTTCAACTGGCAGTTCAGCAATGCACCCGATAGCAACAACTGGCAGCTATCTATGATCGGCATGCTGATCGTTTTTTCAGTACTGGTATTGTTAAGCGCCGCAGTAAATGCACCGAACGAAAATCATTTGATCTGGCAGTTGCTCTCCTGCGTTACCATGCTGCTGCTCACCACCAGGTTGTTATTGTACTGGCGTTATAAAAGTTTTCCCCCCTTTGATGCTATGGACCTGCCCTCGCAGGAACAACTGATGAATGTGTGGAACTATCGTATCATTTTGTATGCCGGGTATTTGCTGGCTTTTATCTTTGGTTTTCGCGGCTTGTACAATGTATTTGTAAAGGCCCGGAAATTCATCAGCCGCAGCTTACGTTTGCGCTGGCGCGATATGGGTGGCGTACCTGCACTGTCTTTTCAAAACAAAATGGGCCGCCGTTTTGCCGTGGAGTATTTTTTATTGGGCTGGTTTATGGTATTGGTGATTGGTTTTGTGCTTACCAGGGTGGCAGACAGTTATGTGCGGCAGCTGTGTATGGGCATGATACTGGGTTATTTTGTGTTTTTGTTTGCATCGTACAAACATTCGCCGCTGGTGACTGCTGCCGGTGATGCCTGGTGGCGGATAGACAGTCATAAAAAAATTTCATTGCTGATCAGCAATCCCGTGAAGGTGATTTTATCGTTGAGCCTGTTGGTGGTATTGCTGTTTATAGATATTGGCCTGGCTATTATCTTTTTCAACTTTTTATTATTTCACGAAACCTGGTTGTGTTATAACTATGCCATTGCCGGTTTATCGGCCGGTAAAAGGGGCAATAGCCGCCTGTTTTTTATAGCCGGTACCATTTACCTGTTGGCCTTTGCCGGCAACCTGTTTTTTATACCGGGTATTTTACAGGGATACCTGCGTTGGCCGGGATGGTTGTTTGCCATTCCACCTGCCGTTTGTTGTTTGGGAGTGGCGCTGGCCTTGTTTGCCATCCGTTTTCATGCTTCCTTTTTACAAAAGATGGTACGGGTGGTGGCCGTGCTGCTGGTAGCCATTCCGTTTTTTGTGCCTAAAACGGCCATACTGGAAAAGGCGATGGCTACGCGTTACCGCATCGATGTGCTCACCATGCCGGTTGACCAGGTAATTGAACAGGCATATATGGAGGGCAATAACAGCACGCCTGTGATACGCGCCGCGCAAAACCAGTGGTTCATCAACACCTTTGTGCACCAGCCCAACAACCCGCATGTAAACGACTGGAACTTTCACATGCTGCCCCATGCACCGCAAAACAGGGGCGCCAAATACAATGCGCAGGCTACCGACCTGGTGGCCAGCCGGTTTATGATTGCCGAACATGGCAAGTGGTCGGTTTTGTTCTATATTTTATTGTGGCTGGTGCCGGCTACGCTGGCGGCCGCTTTTTACCGCATTTATCCCGATTTCACCAAATCTACCAACCATCACTATCCCGGTATCAGTACCGGGTTCAGTGTACTGAATTATATTTTTATCACCGGCTTATTGGTGGTGCTGGCCGCATCGGGTAAATATATTTTTTTTGGTCAGGACCTTCCCTTTGCCAGTATACTCAGTAAGCTGTCCGTTCTGTTTCCAGCCGTACTTATTTTACTCGCATTGCGTTTGTTCCGGCATATCCCCCTGCAGTTATATGCCAACAATATGAAACGCTGGCCGGCAGTAGCGGCTTTTGCCGTGCTGGCCTTGTCGTTATTGTTTGTTGCGCCCACACAAAATCGCAGTAAAGAATTTGGACTGAACGACCTGGTACAAAAAGTAGGTTTGTTTGCCACCACGCAAATGCAGCCCGTGTTGAGTTATTATGATACTGCCAGGGCTACACGCCGTCTGCCCATTCAGGCCAAGGACCAGTTACTGAAAGATTCGCTGAACCGGATGCTGGCCAACAGCCATTTTGCAGACAGCAATCGCTTTTTGCAAAAGATTGTTTGGGATTTTGCCCATGGCACTTTCTCCGACCATATCAATGCTGCCAATATATTGTACCTGCATAATACCACCGGTGCGCTGGCGCTGGCCGTGAATGAAAATTATTTCCGCATACAGCCGCCACCGCATTTGCAGCATTACTGGACCGGCAGCGTATATGGCGATTCGAGTGTGTACAATATATATACCATGCATGAAGACGGCAGTTTTGAAAAATCGGTGTTTTCATCCGTACCCCGGTCGGTGGTATGGCACGATGTGCAACTGGCCTTTGATGGGCGTCAGCTGTTCCTGCACAATAGACGCAATACAGCGCTGAGCGTTCGGCAAAACGGAAACTACATCACCATTCCACCGAATGACAGCCTGCCTGTATCCAATCCTTCGAGGTTGCTTATAAAAGATATGCAACAAGGTTTTGACCAGGCTATTAGCATAGAGCCCGATGCCTTTATGCGCAATTGTTTTGTAAATGGCAACCGGTACTATGCCTATCCCCTGCAGGATAAATTTACCTGGGCGCGCAATTTTTCCGAAACCATTGCCGGCGCTTATACACGTGAAGACCTGAATGCCAAAAACGTATTCCTGTCGCTGGATTACACCATTACCAACGACCTGGTAGCCATGATGCAGGAAGCGCTGCAGGCCGATAAGGAATATACCGCCGGTGCAGAATATGGCGTAAGTATCGCCGATGGAGAGGGCCGCCTGCTGGCCATAGCCGATTATATCAAAGGCCGGCCCCGTCCCGACCCTAACGACAAAGCCGCCTATAACGACATGCTGCAGAATGAAGGCAATGAGTTGCCCCAGCAGGAGTTTCGTAAACAGGCTGGTAATATTAATTTGTTGCGGTTGAATCCTGGTCCGGGTTCTACCCTGAAACCGATCGTTTTTGCCGCCATTGCCTCGCAGCTACCGCTCAACTGGCAGCAGATGAGCAGTGCCGGCTTTGATGAAAAGCTGCCTTATTTCGGGGGCGAAAGAGTAGCGCCTTATAATTTCGAAAAAAACAATGGCGCTATAAAATCGGTGGCCGATTACCTGCGACTGAGCGACAACTACCTCCACAGCAATATCATGTTACTGGGTTCTTACCCCAAACAGCCTGTCGGTGAGTTGTTGCATCATTTTACCACCAGTTATCCCGGTAACACCAGCGCCTGGCCGCGTTTTACCTATAATGGCACCAGCTATTGGCTGAACGGTTACAAGAACTGGCCCGGGTTTGAAAAAGGCAGGGTAAATTTTGGGTCAGATAGTTCGTTTTTGTCGATCGGTCTGCTATCGAACTTTAATATACTCAACCGTCACCGTAAAGGATATTACGAGCTGTTTGCGCATGCTTATGATTCATCGCTTTTCCTGGATACTTATAACAACTCAGGTTTTGTATTGCCGGAGATGTCGCTGTTCGATCAGCAGGGCGATGGCATCGATACCAGGATCCCCTATGATGCTTTTGCTTATTGTTTCAGAAACCATGTGAAGGGCAGCAGCCAGGTAATGATACCGCCCGTGAAAATGGTGGAGGCGTTTGGAAAACTGGTAAGTTTGAACAGCGCCTATTCATTGACCTTAAACCCTGCAGGCAAACTCACCGGGCATAAACCATTTTATACCGATGCCTCCGTTTCAGGTTTTAACAACCTGATGCAGGAGCAGGTTTTCCTGGGTATGCACCAGGCTTTGTTCCAGGGTACTGCCGGCGCCTTAGGGCGGTTGCTTAAGAATGGGGATCCCTATTTTTATTATGCCAAAACCGGTACTACCGGCGATGATGCCGCAGACACCAAGTCGAGGTTGCTGGTACTGGTGATATCGAAAAAGGAAATACACCATCCCAATACTACATTGGATGATAACCGTTTTTATACCATCTACTTCACTTCGCAAAACGGACCCAATAAACAGTACGAGGCCCTGCAACAAAAAATTATAGCATATTTGCAGGAATCGAAGGCTTTTAAACAGTATATGGGTGAAGAAGAATCAGTTTGGAAATAATACCTGGGAAATTGCTTTGACAAGTCTGAAACTGGGTTGTATTGGTTTTGGAGGTATTGCCGGCATGATCGCCACCATGGAAGATGAGATGGTGAATAAAAAAAAGTGGGTCGATCATACGCATTTCCTGGATATCGTAAGCACCAGCAATATTGTACCCGGTCCCAACTCGGTAGAGATCATCATGCACTGCGGCAAGGAACGCGGTGGTAAAACCGGATTGGTGGTAGCCGGGCTGGGTTATATTTTTCCTGCTACCGTTATTTGCCTCCTTTTTGCCTGGCTATATAGTATGTATGGCGAATTACCGCGTGTGCAGCAGTTTTTGTATGGTATTCGTCCAGCTACCACTGCGCTGATCATTATCACCGTATTCAGACTGGCCGGCAAAACACTCAAACAAAATATTCCCTCCACCGTATTATGCGTATTGGTTTTTGGCGGCGCTTTAATGGGCATCAATGAAGTGTTGCTGATACTGGCAGCCGGCTTATTGTACAGTTTCTACCATATGAAAAAAGACCGGTTGATGGAGGCGGGTACGCTGTTCTGGGTGTTTTTAAAGATAGGCGCCATCTTATACGGCAGCGGGTTTGTATTATATGCCTATATGAACAATGCCCTTGTTGAGAATCATCACTGGCTCACCAAACAACAACTCACCGATGCCATTGCCGTAGGCCAAATAACACCTGGCCCCATATTGAGCAGCGCCACCTTTGCCGGTTACCTGGTGAGCGGTACACCCGGCGCCCTGCTGGCTACCGCCGGTATATTCCTGCCTTCGTTTTTTATTTCCTTTTTTATGCACCGGTTGTTGAGTGCCGCGCGCAACAACAAAAGGCTGCGGGTATTTTTGGATGGTTTGAATGCCGCGTCGATCGCCGTAGTAGCCGCCGTGGGGTTCGACCTGGTTCGTACATCCTTATCGGGCTGGCAGGAAGGGTTGATACTCGCCGTTTGTTTGGGCTATGTGTTTACCGTGAAAAAACTGAATACCGTACTGGTGATCGTATTGGGCAGTTTGAGCGGTTTTTTGCTGTCATTATTATAGGCCGTGCTTCACTTATCTTTGCGCGATGGATTATTTTAAAAAGCTGCAGGACCTGTTGCTGACCGAGCGGGAGGAAGACAGAAGGATCTATATGCAACTAACGCAAAGCACGTCGGTAAACGAACGCAGGGCCGGCGGCCTCACCTGGTACCCCATCGCCATACGCGATACCGAAATGACCCGCGGCGACTACCTGAGCGTGGAGGTAGAGCGCACCACGCACCAGGATGTAGTGCACCAGTTCCGTTCCGGTATGCCCGCCGTTTTATTCTCCAACCACGATCCTCATAACGATAAAACCGAAGGCATCATTTCATTTGTGGGTGGCAACCGCTGCAAGATCACCCTGCGCACCGACGAGTTGCCCGACTGGGCGCGGGATGGCAAGCTGGGCATCGACCTGTTATTTGATGAAAACAGCTACGAAGAGATGCTGCAGGCGCTGAAGCTGGCGCCGGCGCTGCGGGAGAAAAAAGAAGAGGGCCGTTTGATCCATATTTTGACAGGTGAACAATCACCCGGATTTCAGCCAATGCCACCTGTTGAAATACCCGTACTGAATACCTCGCAACAGCAAGCCGTCAACAAAATATTGGCCGCTAATGAACTGGCTATTGTGCATGGTCCGCCCGGTACCGGCAAAACCACTACCCTGGTGCAGGCCATCAAAGCATTGATCAAACAGGAAGCACAAAAGGTGCTGGTGGTGGCGCCCAGCAATACTGCCGTTGATTTGTTAAGTGAGAAATTATCCGATGAAGGATTGAACGTATTACGTGTGGGTAATCCTGCCCGTGTGTCTGAGCGTTTATTGTCGCTCACGCTGGATTTCAAAATGAGCGAGCATGCGCACATGAAAGAGATCAAGCGGATGAAAAAACAGGCCTCCGCCTTTCTGGATATGGCGCATAAGTACAAACGTAATTTCGGCAAGGCAGAACGCGATCAGCGCAAGGCGCTGTTTACCGAGGCGCGGAATATCATGAAGGAGGTAGACAATTCCGAGCAATACATCATCGACGACCTCGTAGGCCGCGCCCAGGTGATCACCGCCACCCTCGTAGGCGCCAATCATTTTACCGTTCGCCAGCTTCGGTACAATACAGTAGTAATTGATGAAGCCGGCCAGGCGTTGGAACCCGCCTGCTGGATCCCCATATTAAAAGGCCGCAAACTGATTTTGGCCGGCGACCATTGCCAATTGCCGCCTACTATTAAAAGTACAGAAGCAGCGCAAAACGGTCTGGCCACTACCCTGCTGGAAAAATGCGTGGCCTTACATCCCGAAGCCGTAGTGTTATTGCAGGAGCAATACCGCATGCATGAGCAGATCATGGGATTTTCGTCGCGGGAGTTTTACAACAACCAGTTGCAGGCGCACAGTTCCGTGGCGCATCATGTATTGTTTGCACACGATAAACCGCTGGTGTTTGTAGATACCGCTGGTTGCGGCTACGAAGAAAAGATAGAACGCAGCGCCGTCAGCAATCCCGAAGAAGCCTCCTTGTTGTTCCGGCATTTAACGCGTTTGGTGGCTGAACTGGAAGGATATTTTCAACCTGCCATCTTTCCTACCATTGCTATTATATCGCCTTACCGGCAGCAGGTAGATGTGTTGAAAGAACAATTTGAAAATACAGCTTCATTACATCCCTGGGCAAGTCATATCTCCATCAATACCATCGACAGCTTCCAGGGCCAGGAGCGCGATATCGTGTACATCAGTTTAACGCGTAGCAATGCCGATAATAAAATTGGCTTTTTATCCGAGATCAGGCGTATGAACGTAGCCATGACGCGTGCCCGAAAAAAGCTGGTAGTGATGGGCGATAGCGCTACATTATCGCAGTATGGGTTTTATGCTGATTTTATAGAGTATGCGCAGGGGTGTGAGGGGTATGTGAGTGCGTGGGAGTATTTTGAGTAGTACACTTGACGATAATCAATTTTGTTTAACAACTTCTTCATTCAACCGGTAGCCAGCCTGTTACCGGTTATTTTCGTTACCTTAATAGTCTGAACTGCAAAAAGAACAAGGCTGCTGGTTAATGACAAAAACACTCACCAAGGAAAATATCATTCCTGCTTTACAAAATGGCGACATCCAGGCTTTTACTTATATTTTCGACCAGTATTACAGCGCCCTTCGCTATTTTGCCCAGTGCATGACCAACGATCAGCAGGAATCCCAGGATATCGTCTTGCGGGTATTTAATGTGTTCTGGAACATGCGGGACAGGTTCAACACATTGATAAATATCAAAGCTTTTTTATACATCACCACCCGTAACAACTGCATCGATTTTTTGAAATACCGCAAACGCCAGGAAGAAGTAAAAAAAGATTACCAGGCCTATTTGCTGAGTGCACCACCTGAGGAAACCGAGCGCCTGATCATGAAAGCCGATCTGTTGCGGATGGTATATGCCGAGATACAAAACCTGCCCGACCGCTGCCGTAAAATTTTTGAACTCACCTACCTCGAAGGCTTACAGGCCAATGAAATAGCTGAACAACTGCAGATTACAGTAAGCACCGTTACTTCGCAACGAGCCAGGGCTATACAGCTTTTGAGAACTGCCCTGAAAGATGCCAACCCGCTTTTGTTATTGCTGATATGCCGGCAATTGGAGAACCATATCCCCTCTTAAAAAAATATTTTTTCATTCTTTGGACATGAACACAGTTTGAACAGTTTTTATATATGTAATAAGTGTAATGAAATTCTGAGGATGTACCTGTAAATATAACCGGATGAACGACGAACAATATGAACTGTCCGCCGCCTGGCAGCGGATGCATGCCATACTTTGGAAACATATGAACCAGGAGGAGTTAACGGAAGCGGAGCAAGCGCAATTGGCGGAATGGTTATCGGAATCCGATGCCAATATTAAGTTGTACGAAGAGCTAAGCAATAACGACAGCATATACCGGGAACTGGTGCAAATACACAAAGCCGAACAGGAGAAAACGGAAATGCGGGAAAAAGCATTGTTTGGAATGAATTATGAAAGGCCGGTTGGGTTTTGGACTACCTGGACCAGGATAGTTGCCGCTGCACTTATTTTTTTATTGGGTGCTGCCCTGTTTTATTATTATAAACCAACAAAACAAGATGTTGTAACCCATAGCCCGCAACCCACATTCGATATTGCTCCGGGAAAAGAAAAAGCCATACTGCAACTGGCCGATGGCAGGCAGATTGTGTTAGACGATGTACAGAACGGTGTTATTGCCAATGAAGGCCAGGCGCAGGTAAAAAAAATGAATGGCGCGCTTCGATACGAAGCACATGATACAAAGCCTGGCGCTGCTGTGGCGTATAATACTATTACAACACCCCGCGGGGGTCAATACCAGGTGATGCTGGAAGACGGTTCGAAGGTTCATTTAAATGCCGGCAGTTCCTTACGTTTTCCATCTGTATTCACCGGGAATAAACGCGAGGTAACATTAACCGGCGAAGCCTATTTTGAAGTAATCAAAGGTTCAAAAGCGTTTGTGGTCAGGCTCCCTGCTCCCAACGGTGAGATTGAAGTAATGGGTACTGTATTTAATGTAAACAGTTATGCCAATGAAGAGGCCACTTTAACTACACTGGTAGAAGGCCGCATCCGTTATGGGAACAACACGCAATCAGTTATCCTGCAACCCGGACAACAAGCCGCTTCCATGGCCGACCAACCCATCCGTGTAAATAACGTAGACGTAGCGCTTGCAACCGCCTGGAAAAACGGTTACTTCCAATTCAGCAGTTCGGATATACAATCCGTATTTCGCCAGTTGGAAAGGTGGTATGATATCGACGTGGTGTATGAAGGCAGCATACCGGAAGACCGTTTCAGTGGAAAGATTCAGCGTAACCTGCCTTTGCTGAAAGTGATGAAATATTTAGAGAAAAGCCAGATAAAATACCGGCTCGAGGGTAAGAAGTTGATTGTGATGAATTAGCAACTATGTGGTTCGCAGTTGTTGCTTTTTGATCAGCAGAGCGGGCCATTTATAACCTTACCACTAACACCTTCTATAAAAAAGCCGGCAGTGTGGCTGCACTACCGGCTGGTGAGGCTAACATAACAACGTTGGTTTGCTATTTCTTAACCTTCAAAACAAATGTATGCAAGATTTCAATCTTGGCAAAAATGCTGTCATGAGCATAAGCGAGGCTCCTGTTCAGGGCAGCATACCAAAACTAACCACTGTTTGCCGGCGGTTTATCTGCGGCAGGCAGTACTGCCAAATGATACGCGTCATGAAGTGCACATTTATTTGTTTACTGGTGTTTTGTCTGCAAGTACATGCCGGGGTATACTCCCAGGCCATTACCTTCAGTGGTAAGAATGTATCGCTGAAAAAAGTGTTTACTGCTATAGAAAAACAAACAGCCTATGTATTTTTCTACAATGATGAGATATTGGTGGGTGCCAGGCCGGTGACCTTGAATGTGAAGAACGCATCGATACAAGCGGTGCTGGATGTGTGTTTGCAGGGGCAGCAACTGGAATGGAGTATTGAAGATAAGACCGTTTTTATTACGAAGAAGGCCTCGGCCAAATCGGTGGTATATGTGGAGCACGAGCAATTGCCGATAGATGTGACTGGCCGGGTGACCGATGAGCAGGGAAATCCGTTGGTGGGGGCGAATGTACGGGTGAAGGGAAGTGATGTGGGGGTGGTGACGGATGAGAAGGGTGAGTTTGTGTTGAAAAATATAAATGAGAGCGCACTGCTGGAAGTGAGTTATGTAGGCTTCGACGTCCAGGTAATACCTATAAAAGAAAGTAAAAATATTAATATCCGCTTACGTGGGGCGGTCAAAGAACTCGATGCAACAATTATCAAAGGTTACTATACCACCACCAAACGGCTCAATACTGGATCTGTAGGAAAAGTCACTTCCAGCACATTAGACCAACAACCCATAAATAATCCATTGCAAGCCATGCAAGGCAGGGTTTCGGGATTATTGATCACTCAAAGTACGGGTGTTCCTGGAAGCGGATACAACGTACAGATAAGAGGTCAAAACAGTCTAAGAAACACTTCTTTCGATAACGGGAACAGGCCATTATTCGTAATCGATGGAGTACCATTCACCGCAACCTCACTTTCATCTCCTTCAATAAACTATATAGTAGATGGTGGAAATCCATTAAATACCATTAACCCATCTGACATTGAAAGCATTGAAATTCTTAAAGACGCAGATGCAACAGCGATATACGGATCAAGAGGCGCCAATGGTGTTGTTCTGATCACAACCAAAAAAGGCAGTTCAGGCAAAACACAAGTGGACTTGAATTTCTATACCGGTATAGGAAAAGTGCCAAAATTTATGGATTTGCTTAAGACAGAAAAATATCTTGAAATGCGGCACGAAGCTTTCAGCAATGATGGGGTTTCACCAATACCAGACAATGCATACGATATAAATGGTACCTGGGATACTACGCGTTACACAGATTGGCAAAAAGAATTGATTGGAGGAACAGCAAATATTAATGATGTGCAGGCGGCCATTTCGGGTGGAAATTCAAATACCCAGTTTTATTTTGGCAGCGGTTATCGCCGGGAAACCACAGTATTTCCGGGCGACTTCTCATATAGTAAGGCATCCGTTTACGTGAACATGAATCACACCTCCAGCAATGGACATTTCAAGCTAACTCTATCCAGCAATTACGTTTATGATAAGAATAATTTATTACAGGGCGATTTACTTTTACCAGCGCTGCAGCTACCGCCTAATGCACCGCCAATATTTAATGAAGAAGGAAAATTGAACTGGGAGAACTCCACATGGAGTAACCCATTTGCACTTTTACAGCGTAAATACGTTACGAACAATGATAACCTGATCAGCAATGCCCTTTTAAGCTATCAAATACTTAAAGGTCTCGTTCTTCAGAGTAATTTTGGATTTACAAAGATGACGACAGATGAAACAGCCATCACTCCTATTACGTCATGGCAGCCTTCGTTTGGCGTTACTGAAGGCTTCTCTTACTTTACAAATGGAAATTTGAAAACATGGATCGTCGAACCTCAAATTGAATACACAAATATTCAAAATAAATTAAAATGGTCGAGCCTGATTGGCTTAACGTTTCAACAAACTGTCCAGGAAAATCAAACCAATCTTGCTCTCGGGATTACGAATGATGCTTCTCTTGAAAATATTGCAGCCGCATCCCGGGTTGTGTTGATGGAAAATAACCATTTCAAATATAAATACAATGCTATTTTTGCGCGAATCAATCTTAATTGGGATAATAAATATCTGTTGAACCTCACAGGTCGTCGGGATGGGTCAAGCCGTTTTGGACCCGGCAAACAGTTTGCAAACTTTGGCGCCGTTGGAGTTGCATGGTTATTTTCAGAGGAAAAAATTCTAAGAGCAAGTCAAAACTTCTTAAGTTTCGGGAAGATCAGAGGCAGTTATGGTATTACGGGCAATGATCAAATTGGAGATTATGGTTACTTTGACACGTATAGTGCTACTACCTTCCCATATCAGAACAGATCCGGACTATATCCAACCGGACTTTCCAATACCAGTTATGGCTGGGAAACCAATAAGAAACTTGAGGGTGGTATAGAACTGGGCCTCCTAAAAAGCAGATTGATGCTTACTGTAAACCATTACAGAAACAGGTCATCAAATCAGCTCGTTGGCTACTCCCTGGCACCCACTACAGGCTTTTCATCCATTCAGCTAAATTTACCTGCGGTTGTGCAAAATACCGGATGGGAATTTGAACTAAAATCTACAAATTTAAAAACGCCGAATTTTACATGGACGACCACAGCTAATTTAACCATCCCCAAAAACAAACTCATTAGTTATCCTAACATAGAGGGTTCAAACTACAATTATATTTATGCCGTAGGAAAGCCCCTGAATATCGTATATGCTTTTCACTACAAAGGCGTAGACCCTCAGACAGGCGTGTTTACCTTCGAAGACGTTGATAATGATGGCACAATATCCTGGCCCAACGATTTATTAACCTACAATAAACTAGGACCCATTTTCTATGGTGGATTTGAGAATCACATAGAATATAAACAATGGCAACTAGGCGTTTTTTTTCAGTTCGTTAAACAAACGGGAAAAGGGTTCTTAAGTGGCGGCATTTTTCAGCTGCCCGGTATGCTTGGCAATCAATCAACAGAGGTCCTAAACAGGTGGAGAAAGCCGAATGACATGACTAATATGCAACTGTTCTCACAAGATTTCGGTTCAGCAGCGTATCAGGGCTACGTAAATGCAGTTTATGTGGGGGGAGATAACCTTATTGAAGACGCGTCTTTTATCCGGTTAAAGAACATCAACTTAACCTATAGTTTGCCTCAAGACCTAACCAAGGCTATAAAGATTCAAAATGTCAGGTTATTTATCCAGGGACAGAACTTGTTTACCATTACAGGTTTTACAGGAGTAGACCCTGAAAATTCGGGAACAGGCAGATTACCTCCTCTAAGAATGATCACTGTCGGATTTCACGCAACCCTCTAAAAATATTTTATGATTGTTCCAATACAAAATACCGTTTCAACAAGTGTATTATTGTTAATTAGCCTCCTCTTTTCGTGTAAAAAGTTTGTGGAGGTAGAGCCACCTCGCACAAGGCTAGTATCCCATTCAGTATTTGAAAACGAAGGGTCTGCAAATGCTGCAATTATTGGAATATACAGTAGTATCATGTCTACAACGAACGGCCTTCTAAGTGGAGGAATTACACTTTATAGTGGATTGTCTGCTGATGAATTTACAGATTATTCCAATGGATCATATGGAGAATTTTCCTCAAACTCATTAACACCAAGTAACGGCTCAAATCAAACATTATGGAGTGAAGCATATAATCGGATCTATGCAGCTAACTCAATAATCATAGGGCTGGAAAACTCAAAGTCATTACCTGCCGAATCAACAAATCGGTTTAAAAGCGAGGCCAAGTTTATAAGGGCGCTCTGTTATTTTTATTTAACCAACTTTTACGGCGACGTTCCACAAGTTACAGACATAGACTATGAACTAAACACAAAAGTTTCCCGTTCTTCAAGACAGGAGATTTATAATCTGATTATAAAGGACCTCATCGATGCTGAACGGTATTTACCTGACGATTATAGCATAAACAGTGGAGAAAGAACGCGCCCCAACAAATGGTCTGCCAAAGCATTATTGGCCAGGGCATACCTGTATACGGGAGATTGGGCAAACGCAGAACGCTATTCAACTGAAGTAATTAATAACAATGGCCTTTATCAACTACTTCCCAACCTGAATGATGTGTTCCTTAAAAACAGCAGTGAATCCATTTTGCAATTCGCTCCGGTAAGAAGCGAAACAAACACAAATGAAGGCGAAATTTTTATTATAACAGCAGCACCAGATAATGTCACTTTAACCAGTAACCTGGTTAATACCTTCTCTAATGACGATAAGAGAAAAAATAATTGGATCGACACATTTATACTCGCTAACAACAAATATATCTATCCATTTAAATACAAAGTAAAAAAAAGCGCTACGGTTACAGAGTACTACACAGTTCTTCGACTGGCAGAACAATTTTTAATCAGAGCAGAAGCAAGAGCTCAGAACAATGACATTTCAGGCGCAATATTCGACATAAATATAATCAGGCAGCGTGCAGGCGTGGAGGATCTTTCCACGGTTATATCAAAGTCTGATTGCCTGGATGCTATCCTATCAGAAAGACGATTGGAATTGTTTTGCGAATGGGGACATAGATGGCTGGATTTGAAAAGAACTAACAAAGCCGATCAGATCATGAAACCGTTGAAGGGTGCAAACTGGCAATCAACGGATACTTTATACCCCATACCTCAGATTCAAATCTCAAACGACCCAAATATATCTCAGAACCCTGGTTATTAAACTATTATTAATGAATACCACTGTGATCACAGCTTTGTACTTATTGAATTTATATTTAATCATATCCCTCCCATCCCATACACAGGAATTGAAAAATAAACAAATAGCAGTGGTATCAGGTATAATACAGGGTTCCAACAATCAAGCATTAATTCTTCATATTGGGAATTATGATTTCATCAACGAGGAGATTCAATCACATAGAATATTGACAGGGAAAGACGGATCGTTCTCACATTCAATTCATATTGAACATAAAATGGTTCAAAGACTAAAAGAGATCACATTAATTACTGACACTCAGGAAGTCAGCTTATTAAATGGCGAGTACTTGCTGGAGCCAGGAGATAGTATTGTTGTCGATATTAGGTCCATTCCAACGGGGTATAATATAAATTTTACAGGCCGCGGAAGCGCTAAATATCACCTCGAACTTAAGCTGAATGACATAAGCAGCCGAAATCATCAAAAACTAAACTACTATTACAACGAGAAAATATTAAATGTAGACAGCTTAAAAAACATTTGCAGAATATCGGTTGACTCGATTCTCGCCTTAAAATATTTTTATGAAAAAACTATAAATCCGACTTCGTTAAATATCATGATTGCTGACCATATCGGCGGAACCTATTCCAATATCACAATTCTTAATGCGCTACATCAAATTGGTCAAGAAAAAGGCGGCTTAAGAAAGCCGACACTTTCTTTTTTGCGTGGAATACACTGGGATGCGGATTCCTTTCCAGATTCTATTATTCTGATGTCCAGAAACTACCAGATATATTTATTACAAAGAACCAGATACCAGTTAACAGCAGCAAACTCTAAAAAGTCGGTAACATTAAAGGATATTTATTACCAGCAAAAAAGGAATTTTATAGGTAAAATACGTGAAGCATTATTAATACTTACTTTGAAATCCATTGCCAACGCGGCGTTTAGAAGTGAACAAAAAGATTCCGCTATCCTTTTGTGGAAAGATGCGGCCAAAATAATCGAGACCCCATTTCTAAAAGACTACGCTACCCGGAGAGCAACCTACAAAACAAAAGGAAATAAGGTCATTGACTTTACCATGGAGGACACAGCCGGTAGACAAGTTAAATTAAGCGATTTAAGAGGAAAAGTAGTTTTTATGAATGTCTGGTTTACAGGCTGCACTTCATGCATAAGGTTTCATAGAATGCTTGAAAAATGCATCTATCCTGAATTTGGGAATGAAGCGGATCTTATTTTTTTAAATATTTCAGCAGACACCAATCGAAATACCTGGAAATCAAGTATTGCTTCTGGCCAATACACAAGATCAGAGGACCTCAACTTATTTTCCAATGGCAGAGGATTTGAACATCCATTTCTTCAGTATTATGAGTTTCAAAGTAGCGGCGAATCGCTATTGTTAGACAGAAATGGTACCATATTTGCATCCCGGCTACCCCATCACGACATGAAAGCTCTAGCTGACATTATCAAGTCGGCATTAAATAATAAACAACCCTAAATCATACACTTAAATCATAGGTTACCAGATAATTTTCGTATAGAAGAAATATTTTCTTATTAGCAACTCTCAAATATCTAAGTTTCTGATCCTTATATTTAGGCAAATAAAAACTGTATTTATAATTCCCGTTACTCAAGTCGTATACATCTAATACCGAACTTTCCCTGAAAGTTACCGCATCTTCATTTTGAGCGCAAAGCCCGGAATTTATGTATAGCAAGCCATCCGAAGTACAAGCGCGTTTATTCACCATAAGGGGCGGCGCAGAAAAAGTAACTCTTTTCTCCGAATGAATAGTATCCAGAGATATTTTAGCATAAGTTGTGTTGTCAATCGTTCTGCTGCGGTGTACGACCTTTAAGTTAGTATCCGTGACAATGAACTGATTACGATAGTTATATACATATACAACACGTTTCAATTGGTTATCAAACATCAGACTTCCATCTGTACAAAACTTTCCATCTATCTGCTTTTCCAGAACACCGGGCTGCCCCTCGACTTGTCGCTGTCCTAAATTAATCTTACTCAACACATTTTGTTTCTTCTGATCGTCATATACTCTTACAATTAAAGAACTATTTGTTACAGGATGCCATATATGGTCAAAATGCAATGTATCCATGTCTATTTTTTTCATCTTCGTGAATGGCAATTGCGTATGCAATATCACAGGTGTTACACCCTCGCACATAAATACATTTGGATAGTCTACCATTACCCTAATTTTTCCCCATACAATTTTATCCTCCTCCGGCACATCAAATACAACTAACTGTGAATCCCTTAAATCCTGATCAATGATCACCAGGTTGTCGGGCGCCATATAATTTCCGAAAAATATACTTTTTGAAGAGACACCTGCTATATAGTAGGAATTATATTTTAAATCAACAACATTAAAATTTGTGAGTACATGAGGTGGAAATAGTCGGGTGAAAGAATTCTTAACCGTTGATTTGTATTTAGAATATCCAAAAAGCAAAACAACAATCATTACACCTAAGAATGCGCTTATAAATATTTTTATTTGGAATCCCTGTTTCATTTTACCGGTTTTATTCGTGAAAAGGAATTGGTGATTTATAAATCACCAATTCCTGTTGATTTAACTTAAGGAGTATAAACCAACCCGTCGCTTATGGGCGAAGTACAGTTTTGATTCTGATAAAAACCATTACATGTAGTAGTTCCACTAGTGCTACAATTAACTTGCGGGCAATTTGCTATATTTTTGAATCTTGTTGCGAATTTGCTGTTTTCAGCAGGTTTGAAGGCGAAAGCACTAACAATAGCTATTGCAAATGCGGACGCGATGAACATTGACTTTTTCATATTTTTTTCATTTTAGAATTGATATTGCCTACTCTTTTTCAGGTTTTCGGCTAAATCCTGGATACGCGCATCTCGAAAGAAGCAATCTGACGCGTAACAAACCCGTCCATGGTAGCTACTTCAAGGACGGCATCGTTGCAACAATGAATTATTGAGATTCAGTTTCTGACATCAATTTTATTCCCACAACACCCAAAATGACAAAAGCGAGGTTAAATAGCAGGTGCTGTGTCCACGACATGTCTTGCAATATACCACCACAAGAACATGGAATGTAATCGCTAAAATTCTGTATCGTAAAAATATATGCAGTAAACATTACCATAAGTGTGAAGGAAGCGTAAAGTCCTTTGAGTCGAGACCTTGCAAACGCAAGCATCAATGAAATCACAACTTCAACCGCGGGAATGAACCAGGCAATCCACTTCGCAAAATCAGTTAACAGGGGCGACTGTCCAAGTTGAATCCTAAACTTATCATAGTCCGCAAATTTAGATACTGCTGCATACATGAAAAGTAAAATGAACAGAAATGAAATAGCCTCAACTATAACAACTTTATTTACTTTTGTAAAATATTGTGTCCTAATAGGTCGGATTACATTTGCTATTATCTTACTCATGGTATTACTTTTTTCAAGGAAACAAAACAAAGTATACTAGCGTCTTTCGTAGGTTCCACATCTACCATCCTCCTGCAATTTACCCCCTCTAACTTGGCGATTCCGGATAAAAACCTGGCGAATCGGGATTATCTCACAGCAACCGCTCCACATTCGCCCTCCTCCACACCAACGGCGATACGCCCGTCAGCTTCTTGAAATTCTTATTGAAATTGCTGATATCCTTAAACCCTACCCGCGCAGCAATACTCTTGATAGGGAAATCAGAATTGCGAAGCAATTCTTTGGCTTTTTCTATACGCACCCGGGTGAGGTACGCGTATATACTCATCTGGTATAATTTCTTAAACCCCTGCTTCAGCTTATATTCATTGGTATTCAGCTTTACAGTGAGCTCCTGCAGGGTGTAGTGATAACGGTAGTTGTTTTCAAGGATCTCTTTGGCGCAGCACAACCTCTCCAGGTCATCCTGTTTGAAATATTCATTCATATTATTAGGATTAATGATCAATGGCGATACCCGTGGCCTGCCGGTATACAGCATGATTTGCCTTGACCCTCTTCAGACATTATCATGCATGGTATACCGGCTACGGAATAACCGGGCCGTCGGGATAAATACAGTGCTACAAATTGGGCTACGCTAAAAAAAAGACCCTAAGAATGGAATAGATAGGAGTAATGTTGATCTAACATGCAAATTATACCACCTCATTTTATCTTTTAGGGCGATTATTTTATCTTTTAGGATTATTCCTTTACATTTTAGGGCATAACATGCCCATACAGGCGATTTTCATACTCATACCTGGTTATGTTCCTGCCACTCAGAGGGGGTAATCCCATACATTTTTTTGAAGGCGGTGGTGAAGGCGCTTTGGGATTTATACAAACAGGTGCGGGCAATTTCTTTGATGGATTTGTTGCCATCGGCCAACAGTTGCTGCGCCATTTCCATACGCTTCATGTTGCGATACTCTTTTATACCCATGCCCACAATTTCACGAAACGCTACCTGCAGCAGTTTACGGCTGATGTTGAATTGTTGCGCCAATTCACCGGTAGTAATATCATCCAGTGGTTTTACACAAATGTTTTCTACAATAATGGCAACGGCAATCAATACATATTTTTTAAAACGCTTTTGATTATTCATAGGTTAGGTAAGGTTTTAATTTCGAATCAATATGTTGACAATAAACGATGCTTACATTTCGAGGTATGTTACAGGAGGAGGTAGTATGTATGGACTGGCTGAGATTAACGCCAGTTGCTCATTGTAAAAGTATCAACAAAATTAATTATGGGTGCTATATTTTATTTAGCCCTATGTAATGTGGTGTGAATCTACTTGTAAAGTGGCGCGGTACATCGGCAGCAGCTTCGAAAAGCGCCTCTGGCGAGTGGGCGTTTTTTATCACTTCAGTAAAACGGTGATAGGCTTTTATTGATTCAAATACTGTTCGACATAAGAAACTATTGTACGGGCCAGTGGAATACCAGCAGGTAGTTATCGGGATCTTTTACATACAAAGCTTTGTATCCATATTTTGTGACGGTGGGTGGGTCGGTTTTGACGGCTTTGGCGCTGAGGTATTCATACAACGCATCTACGTTTGGGCAAACGAAATAAAGGGATGTATCGTTATGGGCTGCAATTCGCCTGGCATCGGGCATGGAGGGACGATGCGCCCTTTCATAAGCGGTGTTGAACATCAGGTGTACGCCATGCCAGTTCATCCAAATCCAGTCGGCTGTTTCGGGAGGGCCGTCGGATTCAACGATGGCAAAGCCTAGTATATCGCGGTAAAATGCCAGTGTGGCCGGCATATCATACACCTGTAACAGTGGCGCCATACCTTTTATTTCAACATCCATAAGCGATTATTTTAGACAAATCACTAAACCCATACCCTCCATGAAACTCACCATTCCGTGCATACAAACGCCTGCCACCCATCACCTCATAAAAACGGCAGGAAGGGTTTTGAGGCGTTCCAAACAGCACCATATTGTTTATTCCTATAGCCTTGAACTGAGCGGCTACCTGCGCCATTAATCGCCGGCCCAAACCCAAACGTTGGTATTCGCGCAGCAAATACATTTTATTCAGCTCGCCTTTGTACGCCGGTAAATCGGCATGCATATAACGCGCGCCCCGCGCAAAACCCACTAATTCACCATCGGGCTTTTCAATGACCAATACAAACCAACTGCCGTCTTCCTGCTCAAACAGCTGCCGCCATTGGTATTCACGAATGTGGTAGGTGGGTGAGTTGCTGCCGTAATAAGTCTCATTCCAGGTGGCTACATGCAGTGCGGCTATTTTTGGAACATCATGGCGGGTGGCGGTGCGAATGGTAAATGCAGCAAGGGTTTCACCGCGGTGACGCAGTAAATCCAGGTTGGTTTCTTTGGAGGGCCTGCTTAAGGCCCTCAACCACCTGATGAATGCATTCATTAAGTTTTTGCAAAAACTTTTAAATGGCATTGTCTGGCGGTTGTTGTGTCTGTTAATTTACCATTTATCCGGCTATTTCTACCCTCACCCGCACAGCATGATCGATGTTCGCTATACTTTCCCGTTCTGAATTTCCGGCAAAACCCAAACAGTAAAAAAGATTTGTGACCACAGGGCATAAAACCTACACATCCGTAAAGTTGGCAATGAAAACGGGATACGGTCCCGGTTTTAGCCCAGGATGCGGTAGATTTGGGTATGCACATACTCCAAAATGCCACCACAAAGGAACTGGAACTGGCAGAGGCCCGTTTGCATACCGAGGTGTTCAGTATGATCGCCACGGTGCAACAGGGCCAGATCATCAGCAAGGATGGGCTTACGTATACCTATAGCGCAAACGGACCGCAACCAGGTGGCATGGTGCTTTTTCCCGAACTGGATGAGGACAGGGCCGGTCCCCTCCTCGATGAGATGATGGACTATTATCGCCAACGCCAGGCGCTGGGTATCGGCTGCTACGCATTACATATACACCGGCCAGCCGACCTGGGCATCCGCCTGCTGGCGCGTGGCTTTCAACCGGGCTGGCTACCCTGCTGGATGGCTAAGAACCTGGATGCCATGCGGGAAACGATCAGCCTGCCGCCGGGTGTGGAACTGCAGCGGGATAATAGCACCAGCACAGAGGGCATGGAACTGCTACCCTACTCGGGCAATAAGGGCATCGGTTCGCCGCTGCTGATGGAAAGTTATGCGCCCCGAACACAACGGATACTGGCCATACAAGACGGACAGATCATTGGACAAAGCGCGGTGATACTTACCACCCGGGAACCGGCCGTTGCCGGCATCTTTAATGTGGGTGTCGTTCATTCTTTTCGCAACCAGGGTATCGGGAGAGCGCTGGTGCTGGCGGCCTGCCAGTACGCCAAAGATCATGGGTATGGATATGCGTTGCTGAATGCCACGGGACAACGTATGTACCGCCAGGCCGGTTTTGAATACATCGGTATGGGCTGCACCTGGTGGTTACAAAACAAACGTTATATTACCCATCCGCCAACACCTGACCAGGTGGCGCTGACAGAAGCAGTATGCAGGGGTGATATAGAGAAACTTGAATGCGTGTACCAAAGTGCAGCCGTTGATTTGAATGAACCCTTAGCCAACGGTATGCCATTAATGGAAATGGCGGTGTATTATAAACATCCACGATCGGCACAGTGGCTTATAGATCATGGGGCCCGGTACACCCCGCTGGATGCCTGGAACCTGGGTTGGAAAGAATTGTTTATAAACCTACTCGCCTCCGATCCCCAACAGGTAAACCGCACCTATGGCCATATGCATCAAACCTTATTGCATATCGCCGCCGAAAAAAACGATACGGAACTGGCGCAATTGACGTTGCAGGCAGGCCCCGACCTGGGCATCAGGGATACCATACACCATGCCACCGCCCTGGATTGGGCCAGGTTTTTCCAAAGAACTAAATTGGCAGAACTGTTACAGCAACATTCAAAATGACCCGTGCATGAAAGCACCCACCTTATTGCAAAAAGGATTTGTATTTCACCTGCTGTTCTGGCTCATGTACGCCGTATTTACTATCCTGGAAATACGCAGCTATGTGATGAAAAAAGGATGGCTGTTTGGTATACCACCGCTGTTGATCTTCTTTTTGCTGATAGCCGGTTTGATACTCCTCAACTTCAAGGTATTGATCCCACGTTTGCTCGAAAAAAATAAAATCGCACTCTACATCATAGGCAATATCGTCATCATCGTGTTGTATACCGTGCTGCGCAGCGCCAACCAGCAATACTGGGATGCACAGGTGTGGCCCGATGAACCGATGACGCTGCAATCGTATTTTCACTGGAATTTCCTGTACGCGGTTTGGTTCCTGCTGATATCTACGATGCTGTATTATACCCAAAAATGGACGGAACAAAAACAACAGGTAAAGAACATCCAGATCAGCCAGTTGCAAACGGAGTTGAAATACCTGCGTGCACAGGTAAACCCGCATTTCCTGTTCAATGGATTAAATACCATTTATGGCTCCATCGATAAAACCAACCAGCAGGCAAGAAATGTATTGCTGCAGTTCAGCGATTTGTTACGATATAACCTATACGAGGCGGATGTGGACTGGGTAGAGCTGGAAAAAGAAACCCAATACCTACAAAATTATGTAGCGCTGCAAAGGGCGCGCAGCAACAGCAACCTGGTTATTCAACTCGATATACAAATAGAGAATCCTTCAGCACAGATTGCGCCGCTGCTTTTCATGCCCTTTCTTGAAAATGCGTTTAAGTTCAGCTCGCGCGATGATAACCGCACGAACCAGATACGCATTACTTTACATCAGCAGGGCAATACGATCCGGTTCAGTTGTTCCAATTCATTTGAAGATATCGATCAGCCTGGCGGTGGTATCGGATTGACCAATGTTACACGCAGGCTGGAACTTTTGTATAAGGATCGTTATACATTAACGATAGAAAAAGAACAGGGTTTATATTCCGTTCAACTAAATTTATTGTTATGAAATGTATTATTGTAGATGACGAGCCTATAGCACGTAAAATTCTGCAGGAGTTTGTTGAGCAAACGCCGTTTTTGGAGTTGGTTGGGCAGTTTGAAAATGCCATTAAGGCGGAGGTATTTTTGTTGCATAATAAGGTGGATATGATGTTCCTGGATATTGAAATGCCGAAGCGCAGCGGACTGGATTATTTAAAACGGTGGACGGTAAAGCCGCTGGTGATTCTTACTACCGCTTTTCCGCAATATGCCGTGGAGGGGTACGAACTGGATATCATTGATTACCTGTTGAAGCCGGTGGCTTTTACACGGTTTTTGAAAGCCGTGCAAAAGGCCAGGGAGTTTGCCGAGTTGAAACAGGCGGCAAATGCGCAAACGGCCAGGTCGTTTCTTTTTGTGAGGAGTGAAAAGAGGATTGAAAAGATTGAGTTGGCGGATATATTGTATATAGAAAGTCTGGGCAACTATGTGAATATCTATACGGATAGTAAGAAGATTATTGCTTATCTCACTTTAAAAGGGCTGGAAAGCCAGTTGCCGGCTAATGAGTTTATTAAGATACATCAATCGTATTTGGTGAGTTTTTCGAAGATCAATGCCATTGAGGGGAACCAGGTGATACTTCGTAATAAGTCGTTACCGATCAGCCGGAATTATAGAGACACGGTCATGCAGTTGGTAGAACCACGTTTACTCAAACGTTAGTCTTTTTTCTTTGGCGATTTAAATATAATTTTCCCAATGGGCGGCATGGTATCGCCCAATAAAAATCCCCAGGGTTTCAATGGCGCTACCCTGTCGAATATTACTTTTACAATAGCCAGTAAGGGTATAGAAAGAAACATTCCACCAATTCCCCAAATAGCCCCCGACACAAAAACGGTAACGATAGCCATCAGCGCATTGATACGCACGCGTGAAGCTACAATTCGCGGAACGATAAAATGATTATCGATAAACTGTACACTCACATACTGCAACAATACCCATAACGCGGGCCCCAACGATTTGGTGGCATAGGTAACCGTCACGGCTATGAGGGCAGCAATGATACCGCCTACATAAGGGATCATGTTCAGCAAGGCGCCAATGATGGCGATCAATATGGCATAATCGATACCCTGTAGTAGCAAGCCGGTTCCATTGAGCGTAGCCACAATAGAAGCTTCGAGCAACAACCCGGTAAGGTATTTTTGAATAAGCGTTTTTGACTCATATAATACTTCACCCACCATATCATGCCGCTCTTTACGAAACAGCTTGCCGATAAAATCGAGCAGCAGCGGTTTATAAAACAAGATCATAAACACATACACCGGTATCAAAAAAACCAGCTTTAATATGCTGGTGAGGGTAATAATGGTTTGTCCAACCAAAGCACCGGAAGCATTGATCTCTTTATTCTTCAGATCATTGATCCAGGTATCCACCCGCTGCCGCGGAATTTCAAATGTGCCGGATATCCACTCGCTGGTCTCCGACAAAAAATGATTGAACTTTTGCTGCAGCACAGGGAGTGTGTCGGTAAACCGGGTCACCTGGTCTACGATAAAATAAATGAGCGAACTGATGATCAACAGCATCACGAGCACGGATATGAATATCGCCAGCACCCTCGGCATACCCCAGCGGCAAAGCAGGTTTACCAGTGGATTAAGCAAAATAGAAAGAATGCCCGCATACATGAGCGGCAGCAAAATGGGCCCGCCAATATACAGGATGTAAAAAAACAAAAAAACGCCCAGGATGCCCTGGGCGGCAATTATGATAAAAGGTATTTTACTGCCATTGGCCATATAATACCCCACATCAAATTATAAGCCAGCCAATATCTTATTGTGCGGCCACGCTTCCGGGGTTGGTTTTGGCAAAATCATCCGCCAATTGCGTCAACTGCCCGGGTGTAAGCGTTTTAGCGCCTTCATCCACCACTACCCTAAAGGCAAATCGAACAGTTTCTCCTTTTTTCAATTGCAGGTTTTTGGAAGATTTTCCGTTGGTAAACTGTTTTTCGCCCAGCGGGTTGGCGGCAAAAAGCCCATACCCACGGGCATGCCAGAAGGTGGGATAATTGACATTATTGGGATGATCGATGATGGCCACGGTAATGGAATCGTTCTTTATTTTTCCATACATCTTACACCATACGGCCCGCGTGCTCCAGGCATCATCACCTGTTTTGCCTTCGCTGGTGAGATAATTGCCATTGGCTATTTTGTCCAGCTCGCCTTTTACAGTGGTTACATTGCCTTTGTCGTCGGTATACTTCTTGTCTTCCCGGGATGGAATTTGTAATTCATGCGCCGCACGAAAACCAAGCAAACCGTCTTTGGCATCGGTGAACGTTACATCGGTATTGGCCTTTAATACAGTAATGCGGTCGATGATGCGCTGGCCGCCCGAACCGCTGAATTCGTATTGCGTGGTTTCTTCCAGCAATACTTCGTTTTGCTGGTTGGTCCAGTTGGCATGATAGGATAATATGCCCTTTGTACCATCCTGTGTTTTCAACACCTTATCGGTCTTGATCCAACCATAGCGGTGTTTTCTTTCCGCGGGAATGGCATAGGAATTATTCCAGAAATCGAGCCCGTTCACATTTTCAAAATTCAGCCAAAGCCCCAGGTGATGCGGGTGATCGGTGGGTTCATGATCGATCTTTTGCATGGGAAAACCACGCGTTACCATGGTGCCATTGGCGGCATAAATGGGATGTAATACCGGTTTGGCCAGCGAATCGGGATATATAAAACTGGTGAAACGTTTGGAACCAATATTTACATGAATGGTGGTATTGTTCTTATCCTTTACAAATTTCACCATCTCCTTTTTTTGTGCCGTTGCAGAAAAGGCCAGCACAATTGATACTGTGCCGGCGCTGATGTATTTAACCATGATTGTTAGCTTTTAGTACTTGAACACTTTTCCACCCACCATTACCTCCTGTGTTTTTTCATCGAAGGTGGCTTTCATACCTGTATGGGAGGCAGCTGTGGTCATGATACAGGCAATGGAATGGCTGTAACCTGCTTCCACCGGTGCATTGGGTTGTTTGCGGCTGCGGATACATTCCATCCAGTTGCGTACATGCGCACTGGTGAGTTTATCGCCACCGGTATTGGCAGAGGCTACCACCGCTTCGGCCTTCGACAAACTTTGCTCGGGCAGCAGGTTGGGTTGCATACCCATGTCCTGCGCATGACGCTTGTTCAAACCGCCTTTGGGTGATACGGTGTTGGTGATGAGGTTCAGTTCGCCGCCGTTGCTGAAATAAATTTCAGAAGGGCGTTCATCGCCGTTGTGCATGCGTGAACCAAAGGTTACCTGGAAGCCGGTGTTGGGATCGTTGGCCGGACCATAATCGAATACGGCAGTGATGGTATCCCAGTTTTTACGTCCGTCTTTCCACATATAAATGCCGCCATTGGCCACCACGCTGCGCGGATGTTGCAGACCGCTGAACCAATGCACCGTGTCTATCTGGTGGCTCATCCACTGACCGGGCAGTCCGGATGAATAAGGCCAGAACAAACGATACTCGAGGTATTTGCGGGGATCGAATGGTTCGTATGGGCGGTTCATGAGATAACGTTTCCAGTCGGTATCTTCTTCTCTCAATTCTTTCAACAGGGGTACGCGGCGCCAGCGGCCGGGCTGGTTCACGTTCCAGGTAAGTTCTACCATGGTGATGGGTCCAAACTTGCCGGATTGTATGAATTCATGCGCTGCATGGTAGTTGCTGCCGCTCCGGCGTTGCGAACCGATCTGTATGATGCGGTCGCTGTCCTTTACGGCTTTCAGCGCAGCGCGGTTATCTTCCATGGTTTCGGCGAAGGGTTTCTCTACATAGGCATCGCAGCCTGCTTTTACCGCTTCAATCGTGTGCAGGGCATGCTGGAAATCGGCCGTGCTGATGAATACGGCGTCTACCAGTTTTTTGCTGTACAGTTCTTCGTTGTTGCGGCAGGCCACAACGTCGTGACCCATTTTGGCCTTCCATTGTGCCGCGCCTTCTTCCCTTCTTTTTTTCCAGATATCGGAAACGGCCACTACGTCGAAGTTGAGTTCTTTGTAGTGGTTCATAAAACAAGGCATGTGGGAGCTGCGGTGACGGTCGGAAAAACCGACAACGCCCACGCGAACGCGGTCGTTAGCACCAATGATACGCCTGTAACTCTGTGCGGAAAATCCCATGTTGGCGGCCAGAACGCCTGCGCCTGCAAAAGCAGATTGCTTAATAAACCTGCGACGAGAATTTTTCATAAAGCAATGTGATGTTGATTGTTTTTTTATGCGATAAATTTAATGAGAACCGGTTCATTTTCAGCATTAAAATAAGCTAAGCTGAAATAGCTTAGTGGATAGGTAATATTGTTGAATAACCCGGGGCTACCGACAGGGACGTCCCTTCGGGACGATGGGTGCAGCACGCTGAACATGTGAAGCGTCCCGCCAGGGACGCCAGGTCGGTAGCCGGCATGCAATGCCGGAATCATCATGCCGCACAGAAACAGCGTCCCGTTAGGGACGCCAGGTCGGTAGCCGGCATGCAATGCCGGAATCATCATGCCGCACAGAAACAGCGTCCCGTTAGGGACGCCA